>Ga0115856_100506_pt1 | contig 14532 bp, 4 predicted proteins | sample InSIn4gowninarea_FD_83870 | JGI IMG/M metagenome (GOLD analysis project Ga0115856, IMG submission 83870)
GGATGTAGAAATGAAATGCTGGAAAGATTCTAAACATGTGAGTCATATGTATAAGTATCCAGAAGAATATGTTGCAGAAGTGGATAAGTTCTTAAATAAGATAAATTTGTCACAGCAAAAGAAATAATTTTTTAATTTGAAATGTATTATCTTAATTTTGTCTTGATAAAATGCATTTTATGATTTTTACCTATGGAAAATTAAATTTACTGCATGAATTATTTTGTAAAGATGACATTTATCTATGTTGTGTTTTATATTCTATTTAATTGTATAATGACAGGTGATTTTTTCTCTTGATCATTTCAGTCTACTTAAGGTGTATTAGATTCTCATGATTTTGCTTGTTGCATATTTATCCTATTGAGAATGCATTCAGATGTATGGCTAAAAAAATTCGAATTTCAAAAAGGCCCATTGATCGTTAAATACTGTATACATAATTATAAAAGAAAATTATGCCTTTTTCATATTTCACTGGATAGTTTCATAATCAGAATGCTCCTTTGTGTAAAATACAAATTTATATAAATCTGGCAATCTTTGATTTATTGATTTAAATGATTGTGCTAAAATGATAATTTTATCCTCTCAATTAAAATGTTCTGCATTTTACATGGATTAGATTATTCATTATGTTTTCTACAATGCTTCATTAAATTCAATGATAAATCTTTCACTTCCGTCCATCTTTCATAATGATTTCTAATGATAAGTTTTAGATATAGCTGCATTTAAAAATAGATAAATTCAGTTATATTATTTCTGTTGAAATTCTATTCATTGACACATTCATTTGTCATTGAAATTTTTAATTTGTTTTTCAATAGTTTCATGTAAATATAGACTCATTAGATATTCATATTTTTATATTTATCTAGACATCTTATATTTTCATACATGCAATTTATGAATATTATTCACAAATATAGAGGTATTTGTTTTACCATTTATGCATGTGCTATACTTCGTAGAATAAATAACTTTATATTCAATTAGTGCTTCAAAAATAAAACTATTGAAAATGAGATGCACCCATTCTCAATACATTCACATATTGAGATTGAAATTACTCACATATTGAATTGTAATTAATTAAATTACAATTCAATTCTCTTGCATATTGAGATTGAAGTGCACCAGTTCTCAATGCACCTATGTATTGGTAAGCCAATATTTTATTTGTTTCCAAATAAAGGATATATATGATATAGAGTAGGTGCTATTGCTTATAAGAAATCATCTAGTACTAAATCTTTGTGTATTTTTGTCAAAAATTAAGTCATCACCTTTTTGGCACAAAAAGAAAATATCAAATATAAAGTGAATAACTTAATAGAATTTATCATAATGCTACAGTGAATTTTTATACATTTAGGAAAAATGTGTATGAGACTGAGAAATTTTAAGTTAAGATTGCAGCATAAAAATAGTCAATGATCTAAACTTTAGTGTGGTATTGGCTAATCCTTTCCTAATCCAAATCCTTTTAAGGCTTTTAAAAGTGATTTAGCCTGCAGTAAGGATATTTCATTCTTAATTGAATGTTTTTTTTGACTGCAGAATGATGGGTCATAGGTAAAGAGTAGTAACTTCTCTGTTGAAGTAATACCAGAAGATACTGTTGATACCAGAAGAATGAATGAAGTAATTAAGAATGAAATTTCTTCTTACAGGCTAAACAACTTTTTCAAAACCTTGAGAGAATTCTGTCTGACATTTTAATCTAGAGATTTCACTAGCTAATCCATTCAACAAGTGCCCTCAGTTTCAAAGTAGTTATTTATGACGCCTATATCTCTCTGAATAAATAATCATCCCTGAGCAAAATGTTGGCAATTTATAGGCTAAATCTCATCTCCTCTAAAAATAATAGCTCTCCTCTGCCAGCTACTGTCTTCCCAGAATGTTATTGAAAGAACTGATGGTGCAACGACTAAGTGAGAAAGGTAGCCAGGTAGATAACATCAGTTTGGGAACATAAAGATTGACTTTGGTTGGTTGGATAAAATGTATATTAAAAATCATCTTGTATTTGTGAAAGTATGTATGAAGACTGAAAGGGGAAAGTGGAGAGACAGGGGTACAAAGTTTCTCTTTATTGAGCCATCAATGTAATGTAAATGTAATGCAATGTATAGTAGTAAAATACTATGTAATGTATAGGCAGTTCAAGGACTGCTTATACAAACTAGTGAGCAAAATACTATTGGACTTTAACTTTTGACATATGTAGCTTAAAGGAACTTTAAATAATCAATTCTGATGTACTGAAATAAGAGTTTATAATGTTATTTATGATTTTAAATTTAGAAATTTTCATTAATGTAAAATTGAAACTATGAAAATTATTTCTAAATTAAAATGTAAACATTCTAATTTAAATGTAAATTACATTTTGGATTGTCACATATATTAATTTTTATGTAATTTGTGTTACAATATTAGTTTTTTCCATCATGTATTTCTCGAATGCCATAACTGTGAAAGGTATCATTTGTATACTTTTTATGCTGTCAGAGTGTAGTGTTAAAATTTGATGCTACTTTTTGGACTTTAGTTCTTGTGTAAAAATATGAATTGATGGTAAATTTATAAGAATGTACAGCTAACTAAATTTTGAGGTCCTCTGTCTTTCTCAGTAGGCACTTAATTAGCGGTCACTTTTAGAGAAGATTGGTTTGTCGCTTTCCTGTCATTTTTTGTGCACAAGGGCTAATTGGACCGGGACCTACTGTTTAAAGTGGATTCCGAATCATTACAAGCACCCATGCCCTAAGTGGGAACTGAACCTGCACCTGTTGAACTGAAGATCAGAGTGCCAGCGGTTGGCCACTTTTAGAGAAGAATTTTAATAAAACATTTAAGAGGCAGATTGTAGATCACAGTAATTGATTTTCATAAAGTGAATGCCTAAATTTTTGTAAGGTGAAAAGTTTGGGAGGGAGGACAGGTATCGAGAAAAAAAGACAAATGTTTTATCTCTGTAATCGGAATATCCATTAAGATAATATTGTTTCGTAATATAATGCTCAAAGAACGGATATGTCTAATGACAATGAATTGCATGCTAACTGTTTAACTATTATTTTGAATGTTTTCTACCTAGAAAGACCATGGACTCGTCATTTCTAGTACCTGTGCGATTTATTTTTTGTGAATTTGTTATTTTTAAATCGTCAAAATTTTAAAGGCTTTATTTTATTTATTAAAAATATAACTTTCCACTGCTTTGTTATATGTTGAAAATGTATGTTTTTCAAAATGGTATTTATTTTTTGTATCTTTGTTTCTTGGAGAGTATTTGTAGAATTTAATATATCAACAAATAAAAATTTCTTTACTCTGATGTCACTTTATGAATTTTGTTTCTTTCGTGTGTATACAAGCATATATTTGTGTACAGAGATTTAAGCGCAAATACAGTAAAACCTCTCAGTTACGGACACGCTCGGGACAAGAAAATTTGTCCTCAAAAGAGGGGTGGCCGCAAATGAGAGGGTCATGATGCAGGAAAAAAAAACATCAGCAGCCATCCAATTAATTAGCTTAAGAGTATTTAAAAGAAATAGTTTGAATGTTTTGGTAAACCTTTTGTAAAGATATAGTGCTTAATTTGTAAGGAAAAGTAAAATTAATTAATAATGTATTTAATGTCACGAAATGTATACATAAAAATAAATTATATTTGTACATGGTACAAGGAAAAACAATAGTACATTATTTACACATTTATCTTTTGAAAAAACTGTAGTGTATGCGCTTTCAAATTGGATTTTTAATTGCGAAACTACGAACTCCAATTTTTTTTTTTCACTGCACTCAATGACATCAATTTTTTATTTCAGTGATAAAGCTCTATGATTACTGGTGCTGGTCATATTGGAGTTAGAGTAAAATATGAACTACGTGAACTGTAGCTAACTTCTGATTTCAAATTTTAAGTTTTATCACTCTATAGGTGTTACCATAGCACTTCTTTTTTTTTTTATTAATTTCTTTTCACAACAAGGAACAACAGAGAAGTAAAAAAAAGGACTTTTTTTGCCTGACTTTAATCAAGGCAGAAAGAAAAGACTCTTTTACCCTCTATTTAATCATAATGGGCGCAGATTGAGAAAATTCTTTAAACCCTCCAGAGTCCCTCATTAACTGCTATTTCTCAAATTTGTCTAATATGGTAAGCATGAATGTTAGTCCTATTTTATCATTACAATGAATGAGCAACTCTTAATTCTTAGGAGACCAAAGCGTCCGAACAAACAGCCGATCACAAGCTGTCCGGAATGACCGGAAATCTGAAGGTCATAATCTCTACCTCTTTCAAGAAATGAGCTAAAAGTTTTGCAGGGAATGATCGACAAGGTGTGGAAAAGGGCTCTATTCATCTCCACTCCCCCTTCAAGAGCTATTGAGGCTTCCTATAAGACAGTTTATTCCTATGTCCCAAAGAGAGAACAGAAAGCTCTTCATTCAGCTGGTTAATTTCAAAATGAGGAAAGGTCTATCTATACAAGATAAGCCGAAGGCCTAACAATGATATGGCTTAGTGTAATGAGCCTGGAAGTTAATCCTTTATTTATCTTTGAATGGGGTTTAGAAATATCCAGGGACTTTGAATGCCATACTTCGGTCTGAATAAAGGATAAGAATTACACAATGAATACTTGAAAAATGTGTCCGTTCGGCAGGTCCAAACACTGTCCGTGATCGTATCTGAGGGTGTCCTTAAAAGAGGGTTCTGAATCCATTATAATGAATACAGTCGTTGCAGGGGAATTTCCATCTGTCCGTAAAATCGAGGTGACCGTACCTGAGGGGTGTCCGTTAAGAGAGGTTTTACTGTACATCGCAATTTTACCTAATCATAGAAATCATTAGGCAAGAATTTTCTGGCTTATATACCTCCTTAAAATGTAGTAATTTTAGAGAATATTTAACCTTTAGGTGTGCATATTGAACCTTTAGTGATAAGATAAGACGTCTCGGTTTGAGGAAGGACCATCTATTAATGTTGGATGACCATCTCTGTGATGTTGGTATCATTTGTTGAGGATGAAAGACATTCCAAGTAATTTTAACAGGAAAGTTATTGGCATTTTAATAAAATATTCTTTTTTTTTTCCCTTAGCATTCCTGATCTTTACATGGATGATTGCTGGCGTTTATTATCTTTAAATCCTAATTTTCCCGTAACTTTCCTGATGTTTACACAGGAGGCTCCTGCGAGAAAACGTCGGCAACCTAACTGACCATTTTATTTTCAGGAACATTCCTGCATTTTTTTTTTCAATTTAAAAATAAGAAGGAAGAAGTGAGGCCAAGTGATGAAATGTATGTATGCAAGTTTACATTATATCTTTCTATATTCTAAACCTGAAGTATTAAAGCTACTACTTTCCTTTTCAATTTCTTACGTCAACTCTGCAATTTGTATATCGTAGTGAAACTGGTATTGAATTTTGAATACACTCAGCCAATAAACAGTTTTTCTTACCCTCTAACCCAGTGCTTGTTAACCGATGTGCACGCGCTTTCCGTTTCGAAATGCCTTCAAACGATTCCTTCCGTCCTCGTTTCGGAGAACCTGATTTCAGTTCGTTCACTTTCCGTAAGATCGCCTGCGGTTGAAAGTCGCTTGATTCCTACAGAAAGGAAACCAAGAGGAATTTTGCTAATTTGCTTTCACGGAATTTACTTCATTTTATACCGAAGAGCCACATTAAAAAAAAGTCTGCTTAGTACGTTAAAGGGATTTTTACTAGATAGGAAATCTCACACGTATAACGTTTGAACCTCCTTATAGTGAACACCTTTAATAAATTATTAATATTTAAGTAGACAGTTTATCCTGTGATCAAGAAGGAAGAATTTTTAAGTACTTTTTTCAGATTTTAGATCCTTTTGAAAAACAGTCTAAAATTTTTGGTTGAGAAGACTTCGCTTTAAAGTAAAGTTAATTTGCTTGTCGAAGATTATTTCTATGCTTGGTAATTTTCAAACTGTGAACCACACTTTAACAAGAAATAAAAAATAGATAAAAAATTATTTACCAGTCTTGCCAAGACTTGAAACGTCGTCCTGCACGAATTTCAAAGCTTGAAAATTTTATATTTTTCGTTTAATAATTTCAAATGTTTGAAAAGTAAGTATTCAAAGAAAAATGTCTTAACAAATTTATATAATTTGAAGAACTTAAGAAATCGCGATAATTCATTGTTTATTTTAATATTTAAAAAAATAATAAAAACTCCAATTTATATATATCCGGTTTTGAAATTCTTATTTTAGAAATTCTAGTTTTTGAAGTTCTATGAGTGTTAAATTTTTGACTTTTTAACAATTTTGTCTATATATATTTTCCTTTCTGCAAATATCGCGTTTCCGTTTCACAATGCTTTTACTATTTTAAAAAGTTTGGGGTGGTGTTGGTGGAAGGAAGTAAATAAAATATAAAAATTATATATGTAACTGTGTTGCTGCCGGTTCACCATTTGAAAACTAGGTGCTTTTATTGTTGGTTTGGGTCTTGTGGAAATTTAGTTATTAGACTTTTTTTTCTTTATAGGAAGAATATTCTCAACTCTTTCGTATGTATGTATACTCCTTATATTTTTCCCATAATGTATTTTAACAAATTATCTGGAAGTGCGTTCTATTTTATAAACCAGTTACGGTTAGAGTAAGTATAACAAACACCGAATGATTTACAGCTATAACAAAATACATACATGTACTTTATGAGAGGGAAAAAAGTAATGCAGAAAATTGTTTCTCATTTAGAACACATTTTATTAAAAAAAATATTTGGTTTAGAAGATTTAAAAAAAATCGGAGTTACAAAAGACAGAGATCGATAAAAAATTATTAAAGAATAATAATAATAAAAAAACTTGGAACCGTTTGGGTGCCGGTATCCCAGTTAACCATTGGAAAATGATGTTTGCATCTGTAACTTGCAAAAAGTTTTTTTTTGTTTATTTTTTTAATGAAAAACGTAGAAAAATAATTAACGCTGCGTTGATTTTTATTATCGTCTGCTTCTACGACCGTAAGTAAAACCGTTTCCATGGCATCAAAAAGTTCATGATTTTGTGAATCTTGTTGCCAGATTCAAGATTGGGCAGCAGAAATGTGCATTAAAAATGAATACCTCTTTTTTAAATTAATAATAAAATGTTTGCTACTGAGTTTCTGATCCTCGTCATTTTCTACACTAGAACACCCAATTTCATATCTCCTCCGTGTTGAAATAATATTTTATTCATGAAGAATATATAAAAACTGAACTCCACATTAATTTGTGTTTCTAATATTCAACGTCCATTTTATTCACACGATAGTAAAAATAATCTTCACCATCAGGAATCTCGAAAAATTTGAATTCACCCATCAGCGATCGAATAAAAGTGGTAGGACACTTGCTTCCACAAAAGCAACAACCATTTTCCAATTGTAAAAAATGAAGATATTCAAATTTGTAATACAAACTGACTACTAAACATTCTTTTATATTCGCAATGAGAACATTTTCTGTTTTGCTTTAATATGCAAGTGGCGTTGTACTCAACACAATTGTTAGCAATATCAAAATTATTTTTTTAGAGCAAAGTAGGAAGTGGAAGCGAGAAGGGTTAATGAACGACTGTCCTTGGGCAATTGCCTATAAAATGCAGTCGACAAACACATTGTATCTTTTTGGCACACTTGAACTTCGTCTCGTAATGTAGCGTCTAGACTTAGACGTTCTTATCAGAGGTGATAATAAGCCTATTTTCGTATACGTTTTTCAACAAGGGTATCTAAGTTCCAAAGTAGCTTTCCGCTTTTAGAATGGAATATATATACAGAGTGTAGTTTACACATTTCTGTAATGATTTCGACTTTCTCCTTGAATTTAAATTTAGCAACATTATGTTATAATATAAACGTGACTGGCATCAAATTTAAACAAGATTTACATATTGTTTCCAGCATTTAAAAATATTTTTTCTTTAAAATGTTGCAGGAAAACAAACAGTGGATTAAAGGCTATGTTTTTGTGCCTTACCGAAGAAAAATGCTGTTATTCGATTGAACTTAAAACATTTTTAAAAACATTTTTGAAACTCTTTTACGGATGAAGTGGGTACTTTCTTAGAGGTTCGTCGCTGTGTTTCGTCAGACAAAAGAGCCTTAAATTTTTAAGGACATGTTGTCTCTAAAATTTAATACGTAAATAATAATGAAATATTAATATGCAACGATATATAATAATTATTTAAGAAAAAATGTGAAAAAGCATGGTTTTAACGTCTCTACACGCAAAATAAGTGATATATTTAATTAAAAAGGAAATAAACGTCAAAAAAGTTAATTTGACTGGGGGGGAAAACTGCATACGCAACAAAAAGGTACGTACACCTGTTATTAGCTTTAAAATCGTATTCCATGTGTGTGTTTTTTTTTTTTTTTTTTTTTTTTTTTTTTTTTTTTTTTTTTTTTTTTTTTTTTTTTTTTTTTTTTATATTTTTTTTTTTTTTTTTTTTTTTTTTTTAATTCTATTCCTCTAAAGAGCTATCGCAGAATCCTTAAATAGTTGTAGGTACTGTGAACAGAATTATTAAAAAGATTTTGTTTAAAACTAATCAAAAGGAAAAAATTTTATCTTCTAACGTCAAAACATGTTTTTAACGACGGCAAGATTAGAAAATAAGTCCGCGATATCCCAGCATTGATGACAGCTGCTTGCTATATCGGAGGTCCTAAGTTCGATCCGGACCTGCCGCGCCGTCTCTATATTTTTCTCAGTGAAAGACTGTAAGAAGGTTGTTATTTGAAAATTATTCGAAAGGTGAAAAATGAAAATATACAGTTACAATTGATAAGGCTTTGATGTACTTATATGTCTGATAAAAATAGAGAAAGAAACTTCACAAAAAGAAAAGAAAAATGAGTTGATTGTTGTTTCAGCAAAAACTTAGGAAGTTTTGCAAACGTTTTTATGGTTATTGTTGGATTATGTTAAAACGGAAAACTTAAAATAAGAATAGTAAGAAAAAACCTCAACACCAACTCGGATTGTATTCGGATTGTATTAACCCAAAGAATTTTTGCAAAGTTTTTTTTTTATTTTTGAATTATATTTGTATAAATTATTGCTCTCGCTTATGATATAAAACATGTCATTGTTCAATTGAGTTATTGAATTTGTAAAAGAGTTATCAGTTCCTTGAGGGTTTTTTTTTTGTTTCTTTGCTAGAGTTGGATTTTTTCTTAATGTTTTTAAAATTGTGTACATTTGTGTGGCTTTATAGTCTGTGTTTCAATTCTTTAGACATTTTCTTCTTGTTTCCATTTAAGGTATGTCTGGCACCGTCATGATAATTTGTCTTTAGACATCACTATTTAGAAACATACCTTACTTCAAATTTTGGGTTCAACTGAGTGGTGCCTCTGAAGACAAGCTCAGTTATTCTGCTTTTTTACTATTTTCTTATTTTGGATTTCGTTTTGATGTTTCACATTTTTTCCTTCTCCATAGCATTCACGCTCTCTTTTCGTTTTTCGTGTCTGGAGTAGGTATTCTTTCTTCATTATTCCATTTTATTTTTATTTTATTTTGCATTTTCACATTTTTCTCCATAGTATTCCAGTTTATTTCTGTTTATGGTGTCTGGAGTAGGTATTCATTCTTTATTATTCCACTTTATTTTTAATGGGTGTTTTTAAAGCCGCATTAGTGCTTTTACACTCATTAATTATTTATTTGTAATTCATTTATAAACCCTGTTATATATAAATATAAAAAGTTATTACTTTTTTCATATATATATTTTTATTTATTTTTTTTTGAAAAAAAGGAAAAATAAAGCTGAAATTGAAGCTGTTATGTAACTAAATCAAAAACCTTGATGTTTGAAGAAATGCTCTGTTATCTTGAAAATCAAGAATCATTTTAGAAATGTGTAAACACAACATCAAATTTAGATCCAAAACAAGCCGATTTCTTCCTCATATAGTGGAAACGCTGTCTGGTGTGTGAAACCTGCGTCGATACGCCCCCTTTTTGCATGAAACTTGAAAAAAAAACAAAAAAACATGAAAATTGTTTCTGTATTTACATGCTGATTGTTGGAACATTGATGATAATAACTGTTGTTTTCATTTGCATACAAATCACAATGATCTCCGAGTTCGATATCTACCAGATACAAAGATCAGTAAATGGAATAAAAACAAATAGACAGTAAAAGTATGAAGTAAAGTGAATTGGAACTGAAACACTTGTAAAACAGATGAGGTGTTGATTTTCTTGGGGGTTCGCCAATAGTTTTGTTGACTCGTTTCCATAATGGGCCAATGTATGAATGGTTCGTTTTTCAGTTCCTTTATTTCGCAATGGTCATTGTAAATACTAAAGTTACAATGACTAAAGATAAAATACAATAAAGATTTCGGACGAGTTGAACATTTGAAAATGTTACGACGAAAAATATTTAGTAAAATCTTTAAAACTGTACTGAAAAAATAAACCTAAAATTGAACAAAATAGACAGTTCAGAGGAAGTAAACGACAAATCATAAAATGCAGAAAATATGAAAAGTCGGAAATAAATTTATTGGGGTGGTTTCAATAAGCTCGTATTTTAAATTTTATAGTGAATTACTATAGAATGTATTATTATTATTATTGTATGCAATATTACATTGTAGGTACCTTGTAAAGCTTCTGGATGATGACTAATGTATATTTTTCTATTTATTAAGCACTAAAAACTTTTTTCTTTCAATTTACACATAAGACGCTTCTCTGCTTAAGATGCTTTTCTGCTTATTAATTTTGTCACAGAGTTATTAATTAGCTTCCCTGCAATAAAAGTCCCCTTGCAGTAAAGATCGTTTTACGTAAAACTTAGAATTAAATGCATTATGTGGGCGTCATAATAAAAAAAAATGAAATATAAAACACTTAAAACCGTCTGCCTGCCGGTTTCCAGTTTAACCATTGGAAAATAATAAACACTGCGTTGATTTTTATTATCGTCTGCTTCTACAACCGTAAGCAAAACCGTTTCCATGGCATCAAAGAGTGAATGATTTTGTTAATCTTGTTGCCAGATGCAAGATTAGGCAGCAGAAATGTGCATTAAAAATTAATATCTCTTTTCTAAATTAAAAATAAAATGTTTGCCACTGAGTTTCTCATCCCCGTCATTTTCTACACTAGAACACCCAATTTCATATCTCCACCGTGTTGAAATGATATTTTATTCATGAAAAATATAGAAAAACAACTAAACTCCACATTAATATGTGTTTTTAAAATTCAACGTCAATTTTATTCACACGCGATGAAAAATAATCTTCACCAATCAGAAATCTCAAAAAATTTGAATTCACCAATGAGCGATCGAATAAAAGTGGTAGGACACTAATTGCCGCAAAAGCGACAACCATTTTCTATTGGTTAATATTAAAAAGCTTAATGGCATAAATTGTCACCAATTGGCTACTTTGGTAAATAAATTAGTCACTAAAACTTAGTTTACGGAAAACGAAGTCCAGGAGCTCTAGGACTAAATAACTGAGAATATTCTTGAAGCAGAAGTTTATAGAGATCACACGTTGAGTTTACGAAGGGTATACAAAGGCAGATGATAAACCTGTTAGGGAAACTGGACTGAGGAGCATGACAATCCTCCGCCGGAAGCGATAGTTCTTGGAGCGCGAGCAATTTCTCTGCGAAAACGATTTCGTTTGGGAGCAAGTCGTCGTCTGGAGCATCTGTTCTTGTTTTTCTTGTGATCCCAGCGATCTATGGAGAGTTCCTGAAGAGCAGCGGTCCTTCTGAGGAAGCCATAGACCACTTTGGGGATAGAAATGTCCCCTGGAAGTAAGAGGCTTCGTTGGGAAGCGAGTGGAACGTGTGTGCCTACGATTCCATTGACGTTTGTGATCGTTCAAGGATTCCGAATAATCATTTTTCTTCGGTTTCTGCATTCCGAAATCCCGTACCTGCGTATCCTGTACCTACATTGTGATTATTCGTCACCGACTAAATAAATAAAACTGGTCACGACTAGAAACATTTTGCAGTAACTATCGAAAAATGGCGATTGAATTTTATTTCTCTGGCACAAGATCTTCGTTTAAGTTATACAAACATTTTCTGCCATTTTTGCGAAAAAGCTATTGTGTAATATCACAAACACTAGTTAAGCATCTCACTGGTATATGTTCAATCTGAAGATTGATTTTCGATTCAGTAAAACTCTGCTTATAATTAATCGTTCATATTTCTTTCCGTTTCCAAATTTCAGACATCTCAACGCGTTAAAACGTTTTAAATAAATATTCAAGCTTAAGTTGCATTTTCTATAACACGATAAAAATTACGTAACTCATTATTATTTAACCTAATATCGTTTGCGAAAACTTTACGTAACTGGAATCTTCGGGCTAAAATTCCATATTAATTATGAGCAACGAAAACACAATGGACAAAAAAGAAAAATATAAATAAAATATGAATGAAATAAAAAATGTGTAAAAATGAAAATATAAAAGAAAAAGAAAAATATATTGTTTGCATTGATTAAGCTAAGTTAAGGTTTTAAAAACATCATGTCTGTCTCTTAATTAAGGAAATAAGCGATAACAATGTTAAAGATGAAATATAAATTATTTTGAGACGTTTTTGTTTTCAGCTGACACCGCTAGATGGAGCGAACGTCTAGTCTTTAAATCATAATTGTCTTATCAATCTTTGTGCACTCCACAAACCTGATTGTAGAAAATTGTAGCTCAAGGTCAGAATTAACGTCAGCCATACTTTCTATCATAATTAACTCTAATTTGTTGCAAGTATACAGGATATACAAGTGTGGGAAACATTGCCTTGGGACGTAAAAAATATTTTCTGTAAGACACGTTATTTCTCATTTCTGTTATGTGTAAAGATAAAAATATGCTTATTTATGTACATGACGAAACTTTAAGCACAAAAGGTTTAATTAATAAGCGTTAATGTTTTAATTTTAAAATTGCATATAATGATACTCCGCTAAAACCTTTAGATTAATTTCGTCAGTATATTGAAAATATTTGATTCTATTTTGTTATTAATATATTTCGTCTTTTGTCTAACAGCAATAGATGTATGAAAAACAGCTGCAAACCCCTCCCCCAAGAATTATTTGGCAAGGTGTTGTAATAAATATTGGCAATCGTTTTCTTTCGATTAGTTAGATGTCATTTCTGCTTATAGAAACGACTAGATTTTCCCGTTATTTCTGCGTTTCCGCTTTACGTGCAAGCAGATTTTCGAATTTCAATTTTTTAATTTTATTTCAAAACTGGATCACATGGATCAATTTTATTCAAAATTCTGAGGATGTTTAATGATGTGCCATCAGCACTTTTATTAATATTAATTTTTGGATTTGCAATATTTTATTTTATTTTTATTTATAATCTTTCTCAGTTGTGTTAAATTTTTTGCCCATGTAATTTATTTGTAATCATCGTTGCAAACAATATGGCTACCTTGATTCTAAAATGACGTCATCTACTGCCGAAAAGAATCCGTCGCCAAGAAAATCACCAAGTTATTCTGTGGGAACTATACTCCAGTTGTTCCATGATATATTTGTTATGGTAAGAATATTGATTTAATATGGGTTAGAAGAGGTATATAATATATGGGTAAGCCTTCACACACATGTACTTCATAAATGTTGTATTTGTATTTCGCATTTTAAATTTTAGTGAGGGGAAAAACGGGATTAAAGACATTCAGTAGAAACTGTTTCAACCGAAAATTGAAAGGAAGTTGTCTGACACACTGGATACCAAGCTTGAGTGGAATGCCCTGCCTATGTGAGCGGCCACTGAAATGCCTTGTGGACACAGGGAAGCTGAAGGGACCAAGATAAATGTTAATTGTGGGAAAACTTCATCTCCGGGACATTAAATTACATCTCTGTGAGGCTGCATAGGCAAACAGAGGCACATATTCAGGAGATTAAAGGAGTTTTATCTTGTCATCTGAATGCATGAGAATTTTGAAAACGAATTCCTTAGTTACTGATTCGTTATGTGTAATTACTGGTCAAGCATTTTTGTTAAGCCAGAAGTTCATCAGTTGAATAACACGCTGACGGTTAGTTTAAAAGTGTACAGGATGTTTCAGCACAATAGTTACAAACTTGCAGGAGAGGTAGAGTACATTTAGACAATGGGGAAATCGCATACCAAAGCGTGGTCGCAAACGCGGTCTTGGAGTAATAGTGACGGATCCCGATAAAAAGGCCCCAGAAAATAAGGCTTGCGGAAGAAAAATACAAAAGTTTTTCTTTTTTGATTATCGTAAATGAAAACCCCATATGTTTATAATTTTTTAATGGGGGTTTAAACTTTTAATACGTGTACGACTGTTAATTGAGAGAATTTGCATAATTAAAGAAGATTAATTTTTATTATAAGCAAATTAATGCCATTACTTTAATAAGTGATTTGCATTATGAACATTTGTCAATCACATTTTTTAAT
>Ga0115856_100509_pt1 | contig 14521 bp, 7 predicted proteins | sample InSIn4gowninarea_FD_83870 | JGI IMG/M metagenome (GOLD analysis project Ga0115856, IMG submission 83870)
AAGGAACATTTTATGGACAATGTTCAGAGATATGTGGTATTTTACATAGTTCTATGCCTATAGTAGTAGAATCTGTATCATTAGAAAAATACTTGTCTTGATTACAAGAACAATAATTTAAAATGCTAATAAATATAATTATGTTATAATAGTTTTTAGCATTTTATTTTAATTGTTTTCTCGTCTCCCTAAAGGGAAGGCAAAAAATTAAAGAAAAAAAAATAATATCATGAGTAGTGTTTTGTTGCTATTTTTAAGACAATTCTTCGTATAAAATTATGAATTAAAGTATCATAGATGATATACGATGTAAATTAAATCGGTTTTGTCTAGAGCCTAGATCGAGGATTGTGTTTATTGAAATAAAAAAATTTTAAAAATTAAAAATAATTTAAAATAATATATACATTATATAGTGCAACTTTACCCAATGTTTTGGCATATGTAAGATTAAATAATAACTTTGCGGATACTAAAGTTGGTGTGTATTTAGTAGTATTTAGAGTAAAAAAAAGATAGTAATAGATTAGTATATAATCATGTATATTATCCTGATATATTTACTAACAGTTTGTTAGCTTTATGATATTAAGAAAACTACTACTACCGAGGATCATGTTTTAATGACTTCTTTAATAGATTTAGGTGTTAAAAAAGATTTCTTTAAGTTTTTTAGTACTGTATTTAATAAATGGAAAAACGAATTTTTACAACAATTAAAAATTCCTACAGATATGTATATTTTAAAAAATTGTCTCTTTGTTCTACGTGACATGAATGTCACATTAAATAATTTAAGAAATATGGGTTATATTGTAGATAAAGGTCCTAAAACTTGCAGGGATCCACTAAATTCTAGGAGTAGTTTTTTAAATTGTGTGGATGAACAATATAGAACTTGTTTATATAATCTTCATCTAAAATTTGCTAATACAGGTAATCTTTCCCCTTGTTTATCTAGATTTAAGTTTCATTTAGAAATATAGATATGAAGTTAGGTAATGTGAAAGATTAAACATCTAGATCTATGAACTTGAATTTTTATTCTGTGTTAGATTAAAAATCTCTTTGTAATAGACAATAATTATTTCAAACTAATTATCGTTTAAGAGGTGGTATTATATAAAAAAATTTATAATGTAGGTTCTCGATAAGTTAAAAAACAAATCGAACTAGCTTTATGCACTAAATAAAATATATATTATAAAAAGAATCTAATTCAAACTAAGATTATATTTCACAAAAATAGTTATGTATTCATAGAAAAAAATTTAAAAGACGGGTAAAGGGACATCAGACAATTTAAATGGAAAATTTTAAATAGTAACACTTAAACTATATTATGTGATACAAGTTGTTAAGTGTTATCTTTATAAAATAACATAGGGAAGTCCGGAGCTTTATAGATAGATCTTTATCTTATTATTTTTATCCTTACCTTTTTAGGGACAAGGGGGGATTAAAATAAATAGATAAAAAGGGTAAAAACCTTGGTCTTTAACAGAAATTAAAAGTCATATAACTTAATTTTTTAAATTAAAGAGATTAAGTATAATAAAACTGCGAACCGCAAAGCCTCTATTAAGCCTTATTTTAGATTAATAAACATAAACAGGAACCGGCTTAATTGTATCCCATTAACACATCTGTTTTGCTTAAGCTAATTTAATCCTATTTTGGCTTTTGTCCCCCATCCTCAAAAAAAATAAACAGCTTATTCTATTTATAATCAAAAAGCATAGGCTTTTTAATGATTTTTTCCTTCTCCCTAGGGGGAAGGCAAAAAAATATCATTTATTAAGACAAAATATAACAAAGAGCAGCTTTTGATCGTGATACTTGGATTTTTCTTAAAGATAAAAAGTGTTATTTCAGAAATAATTTAAGAGCTTTACAATCAGTTCTCTCTTAAGAGAAAAAAACTCTTTAATGAAGAAGTCTTCTTCTAGTGAAGCTAATCAAACAGAAGCTGGACCTTCAATAAATTAAGATTTTTCTAGTAACCCTTTAAAGAGATCTTTAGAGGATGTACCATCTAGTGGAAGTCCTAAAAAAGTAACTATAGGTCCAGATACAAAATAAAATATCAAGAATGAAAGTCCTCTCGACTATGCTCTTTATAAACAAGCTAGTGATTATCCTGATTATTCAGATGACCTATATTAGAATAAGTATAGCATTATCTATAAGATAATAATCTAGTATAGTTTATCAGAGATAGTATAACTTATTGTGAATAAGGTGATAATTTTACTATTCTAGATAAAGATGTAGTTGGTTTTGTTTTGAGAATTTTGTTAATTATATTTATGATATTAATGTTTTTAAAGAGTATACTAGTATGATATCTTTAGGGTATTATGGTGGTATGGCTTTTTTTATTGGTTTTATAAATGACTTACCTAAAATTAGTTGGGGTGTTTTTAATTTTAGTATTATTAGAAAGGGGTTTTCTTATTTGGTGGATAATTGTAGTAGGGATAAGATGGGTTTAAGTGGTGCGAATTTGAATTTAAAAGATGAATTTGTAAATAATGGTAAATTAAAAGATGTGTTGTTGGTGGATACTAATAGGGGTAGATCTAACCTTCCGGCTGGTGTTAAAGGTTTATACGGTAATAGTGGTGGTTCTTCCAGGGGTGGTCCCACTAGGGGTAGTAGTGCCGCGGTTAAAGGTTTATACGGTCAAGGTGAGAGATCTGCGGTTAGAAGTGGCGGATTTAAAAATAAGATATTTTGATATAGTTGAAAACAACATGTTAATAAATATCAGAGTTATGATGATTTTATTAGATCTTTAGATCGTGAATTGAGTATTAAACGTTAAATTAAAAAAGATGTTAGAAATGGGTTTAAAAAGATGTTTAAATCAATAACTGGTAGATAGTATAGTCTATATTTATGTAGTATTTAGCTAATATTCTATATAAATTATTTAATTAGTATTGTATAATGTATTATATTTAATGTAAAATGAAGAAAAAAATAGTAAATAACAATTTAACTTTAGAGTTGGATAGTGAAGAGACTGATAACTGTAAGTCTGATAATAAAATGGGTGGTGGTAGTTTAAATTTGGAGGATACAAGAAATGGTAGTAGTTTAGATTTGGATAATAAAACGAATGGTAGTAGTTTAAATTTTGATAATGAAACTAATGGCAGTAGTTTAGATTTGGTGAGTAAAAGTAATGGAAGTGTAGAGTCTGTTAATACAAATAATAGTATAGATAGTTTAGGTTTGGATGGTATAAATAATGATGGTATTTTTGAGTTAGATAATAAAATAAATGATAGTAGTTTACCTGTAGATTCTGGGGTTGAAGATATTGATTCGTATTTAGAATATTTCTTAAGTAAGGGTCGTGATAGGTTAGCTGTTGATATTAATAAGTTTAATGGTTTAAAACACAAAAAAGGTTATGAAGTGTTAAGAGATAAAGCTATCGCTATTAGAGAGGCCGAGGATAAACTTCAAAGTTTACGTAAGGAAAGTCGTGAATATGCTGAAAAATTTATAAATGAGTTTAGTGTATACAAACCTGAATTAGGTAAAATTACTAGTTGATTAGGTCCTACTTATACTGCGGATGAATTAGTTAATGTGATGGAAACATCTTCTAAATTAAGTCTACTAGAGAAGGAATCAAGATATTATTCGATTAAAAATAGATTAAAATATGGTCTTAATAAATCTGAAAATTATTCAGATCAACGTGTTACTAATTTAGTCTCTGTTTTAAATACTTATGATAATTTTATTGATAGTTTTGATTCTATAGAATTAGACCATAACTCTAACTGTTTAGATAAAGATGTTTATTTAATAAATCCTGAATTACATAATCTTTTAGTGACAGATTACAATAATTTAAATCGTAGTTCAAGTAAAAAGGGTAGAGATATTAAAAAGGATAGCTCTGGTATTTATATGGTTGTGTTTAAGTTGTTAAACGAAAAAGATAATATTTTAATATATAATTATATTAAATATCCTTCTGCTTTTAAAGATTGTTTTATTAATTATATATTTAATGAAAGTAGTTCATTAATTATTCATAATAGTAATAATATAGGTATTGATTATTTATTTTTACTTGATAATAGTTTTGATTATGACCAAACTATAAAATTTAATTTAGATAAAATTACTGAAAAATTCAGATTAATTCAAAAGTATGGTAACACTAGAGGGATTTTTCCTAGAAATGTTATGGATTTATATAAGATATTACTTCAAGGTTGTCCTATTTTAACTAGTATGGATGGTATGTGTGATTTTATAAAATTAAGTGTTAAAAAGAGATACTATGAAATAGGGTTAAGTCTGTTAAAAATTTACAATTTATATAACAAAGATTCAACAGGTTTAGGATTATTAAAAGATAAACTATCTAATTCTAGTTTAAAACGTTATAATCTTTTAAATAGGAGTGTATTCATTGTACAAGATCTTAATTTATTACTTGAAAAATTAGAGAAATCTTATACTATAAATCAGGGTCCTCAAAAATGGAGAGGTCAAAGTAATTCTTTAAATAATGTAATAAGTGTTATAGATAATGATTTTAGAAAGAGTTTGAACCGTCATAATCAATATCATGTTAATGAAGGTACTATAGGAAGAAATCACTTAATAGGTAGAAGTAAATTTAGTTATCAAAATATTCACTTAAATATAGGTAATGTGAGATGGTATTCATCTAAAAGATTAATATCTAAAAAACCTAAAATGGTAAGGGATAGTTCTAATATATATAATCAATTAAGTCAATCTATAAAAAGTTTACCTATAAATGAAGAAACACAATTAAAAATAGAGGAATTTTTAGGAGAATATTCTAATTTATCTTTGAAAGATAAAAAAGGTGGATCTAACAAATCTATTATAAATTATGAATTAATTAGTGGTCAGTTCATTAAATTATTACAAAATGAATAAAGTAAATTATTAGATTATATAAATAGAGCTAAAAAAGTATCTTTTAATGATGTACCTAAATAAGGTAACAAGTTAATACAATATCATTTAAGTATTATATTAAATGAGGTTGATGCTCAATATGTGTTAAGTATAATATATGGTAGATTATTTAAAATAGTAAGTAAATATAACATAGACGGCACAACAGATGTGGATAGTACTATTAATACAACGGTTGATGTATTTGTTGATCTATCCACTGATTTAATTCAAAACTATTTTTATGTTTTATATATAAAACATAAAAATTATTTAATAGATGGTAAAAGTAGTTATAGACTGTCTGATTGAAAAAGGGAAAATTCAGAATTAGCCAATCAATTTGAGGAAACTAAGGTGGAATTAGGAAGTAAACTTGTAAGTTGAATGAAGAATATTAATTTGGTGAAAATAAAATTAATAACTAAAGGTAATATAAATATAGATGTACCTAGTAAAAGGTTTTCTTTTAATGATATTCATCTGAATTTAGGAAAAGTCAGATGATAACTCTCCTACAAATGTAATACCGCTATATGCTAATATAATATATATTAATATAAGCATGTATATATCTATAATAGGATATATTTTATATATATTGTAGTAAACAATAAAAAAAAATATTATTATATTTTATAATAATGATGGTATATCTTATATCATTATTACAAAAAAAAATATTGAGTTTGATGATGGCTCTGATTGAACGCTGTCCAAATGCTTAACACATGCTAATCGTACGTCAATAATATCTTAGATAATGTCTTAGATAATGTCTTAGATAATGTTGAAGTGGTGTACAGGTGAGTAAATGATATTTTGGCTGCCTTAGAGTAAAGGAAAATCCCTTATACGGTATAAGAAGCAAAGCTTGTGCTAAAAGAAAGAAAAAAAAATTTCGCTTTAAGATGTTAATTTATATCTCGGATAAGTAGTAGTTAAGGTAATGGCTTAACTAGCTGAAGTCCGTAGTCGAGACTTAGAGGTTGATCGACCACATTGGGTCTGAAAAAACCCCAATACGTATAGTACAGCAGTGAGGAATATTGGTCAATAGCCTAACGGCTGAACCAGCAACTTGGAAGAATGTATACCGACTATGTTGGATAAAGTTCTAGATAGAATAATGATGATGACAATTTTCTATCTATAAGTCTTGACCAATTCTTGTGCCAGCAGTCGCGGCAAGACAAGTAAGACTAGTGTTATTCATCTTTAATAGGTGTAAAGGGTACCTAGACGGTAAATTTAGCCCCTAAAGGGTACAGATTTTACTAGAGTTTAGTTGTGAGAGGTATATATTAGTACTGTTAGTGTAGAGATAAAATTCTTTGATAGTAATAGGCACCGATAACGGCGAAAGCAGCCCTCTATGCGAAAACTGACGTTGAGGGACGAAGGCTTGGGGAGCGAATAGGATTAGATACCCCGGTAGTCCAGGCAGACAATGATGAATGCCATAGATTAGTATGTAATTAGTCTATAAATGAAAGTGTAAGCATTCCACCTCAAGAGTAATGTGGCAACGCAGGAACTGAAATCATTAGACCGTTTCTGAAACCAGTAGTGAAGTATGTTATTTAATTCGATGATCCACGAAAAACCTTACCACAATTTGAATAATAATTATATTTAATTATATACATGCGTTGCACGGCTGTCTTCAGTTAATGTCGTGAGATTTGGTTAGATCCATTAAATTAACGTAAACCCTTACTTTATTTATAAAATCTATCCATAAAAATAAAGTAGTTCTCCGCTATATTGGATAAGATAAAAGGGACTAAGACAAGTCATCATGGCCTGAATATTGTGGGCTATAGACGTGCCACATATGCCTTTACAAAGGGATGCAAAAATGTGAATTTGAGCTAACCCCCTAAAATAGGAAATAACATTTATTGTAGTCTGAAACTCGACTACATGAAAAAGGAATTACTAGTAATCGTGAATCACCATGTCACGGTGAATTTAATCTCAGATGGGTACTAACCACTCGTCAGGCGCTGAAAGGAGTATGCGCAATAAGTTTGGTGATTGTTAACTTATAATTTAAGTAATTAGGCTTAAAGATGTTTTCAAGTAATCTTCGTATGCGTGACACTAATTGGTGTTAAGTCGAAATATGGTTCGTGTAGTGGAAGTTGCACGGGATTTATGAATATTAACAATACCCCCCCCATTCTCCCCACACCCTCAAGGGAGAAAAAAAAATATATAGGAAGGTCCCGTTTGTTGGTATGACGGGTTGAGCTGTAAACTCAATAGCTAAAGCTGTCAAAGGTTCAATTCCTTTTCTTCCTATAATTACATGTTTTTTTCTTATGTAATAAAAAATTATATATATTATAGCCTTTATAGCTCAACGGTAGAGCGGAATACTGTTAATATTTTGATAGATGTTCGATTCATCTTAGAGGCTTTTACATGGTTAATTTAAATTGTTAAAAAGGATTATAATTAGATCTTTAAAATATATTATCACATGGGATATCTCTTATAAGCGCGTTAACTAAATGGTATAGTGTTGTGCTACGGACACAATTGTTGCAAGTTCAAATCTTGTACGCGTTTTACTTATATATAATTTTTATATCATTTTTGGAGTTTTTCTCATATTTTTAATTTGTTATTTCCCATTTTCCACCTTTACTCTTAAGGGATAAGGGAGAAGAAATAGGTAATAACGAGGTATAATAATAGATAGATAAAAAAGATTATAAAATTCTTATTAGCTTAAGGGTAGAACACGATCTTCCTAACATCCATGTCCTAGTTTAAATCTAGGATAAGAATATTTTTTTGGCCTTTAAATTAGATATTACATATTACATTTTCTATTATTTTTAATATATAATCTTTCTTTATTCTTATTTCGTAAGAATAAGCAAAATGGGATATTACATATTAATATCCTATTAGATTATTTATTTTTTTTTATAGATACAGTATTTTCTTTATCATTATTTCGTAAAAATAAGCAAAATTAAATATGTATCTATAATTATACATGTCTAATTTATTTTTTTATTAATTATAAAAAATATAATTTTTATTCATTTGAAAAACCTATCATTAAATGATCTTTATATTTTATTATTGGTTTTTATTATATATTATTGGTTTTTTTATTTAGATAAGCTATTGCTTTTATCTTTACAATGCTGTTTCCCTTTATTTATTATTATTTGAAATACTGTATGTATTTTTTAGGTTAAATTTAGAGAGAGAGAAAACGGTTATAAGAATATCTCCCATAAAATATTATAAGCTAAAAAGGAGAATGCTCTATTTGAAGAAAACGATAAGGCTCTATATGAAAAAGAGAATTAAAAAGAAATACAGATTTTAATTTATATATTACATTCTCTATAATATACATAACTATAATCTTTTCTTTATAATTTTTTTAAGAAGAAGAAAAATGAGATATATATTTTATATATTTTATATGTCTAGTTTATTTCTTTTAAATGAAACTTTTACCAATGGTTACTGATCTGAACTCTTGGATTTTCTTTCTCTAGCTTCAATACTATGCGGAATTTTCGTTATCATTAGTAAAAACCCTATTGTTTCTGTTTTATTTCTAATAGGTTTGTTTTTAAGTATATCAGGTTATTTAATAATGCTAGGAATAAACTTTATTGGTTTATCCTATTTATTAGTGTATGTAGGAGCTGTATCTATCTTATTTCTATTTATTCTAATGTTAATAAATGTTAGAATATCTGAATTGTTAAGTGATACTAGTAATAGTATACCTTTAGCTATATTATTAGGGATTTCTTTTAATTATCCTGTATATCAAATATTACCATATAGTGTTGCAGCATTTAATAGTTATACTGTTAATTTAAATAATTCTTTAAATGATCTTTGATATAATAATAACTATAGTGACTATTTAAATAAATTTTTTAATTTTTCATCTTTTTTTTTCATGAAAAAAAAAGATGAAGATAGCGGAGTAATAGCATTTGTAACATCTAAAACATGGGACGGAAGCTTAGGAGAAACTTCTCATATAACTAGTATAGGTAACATAATGTACACTAGTTATTCTATATGACTTATAATAACATCAATAATATTATTATTAGCGATGGTAGGTGCAATAGTTATAACAATAAAACAAAAAAGTTAATTCATTTTTCTTTTATTAATAAAAAAAGGAATTAGCTCAATTGGTAGAGCATCCGTTTTACACACGGCAGGTTAAGTGTTCGAATCACTTATTTCTTAAGTGTATAATGTAATTAAAAATAATAATTTTATTACTTATTATATAGAGAGATCTTAGCTTAATGGTAAAGCATGTGACTTTTAATCACTCTAATGCGGGTTCAAATCCTGTAGGTCTTAACGGCTATAGGTTAATGGTAGACCATTCGTCTTCCAAACGATGTGTACCGATTCGAATTCGGTTGGCCGTATATTTATAATAATACACATAGAGTTAGTAACTTAATTGGTAAAGGGCTTCCTTGTCGAGGAAGAAGATGCCGGATCGAGGCCGGTCTAACTCGAATTTAAGAATAGTGTATTAGAGGTAAAAGTTTATAATGTTATATGGTACAAGGAAAAGTTGCTATGGGTAAGGCGAGATATTTGCTAAATATTGTGTTTTTACACCTGGATGTTCGAATCATCTCTTTTCCGTATATTTATAAGGGTATTTTTTGTATCCCCTTTCTCACCCTCACCCTTAAGGGATAAGGGATATAAAGAGTATAGTTTAATGGGTAAAACGGGAAATTCCAAACTTCAAATTATCAGTTCAAGTCTGAATGCTCTTGTATGTAAATTAGACATAACACTTTATGCACATCTATCCTTTATCTCTTCTCCCTTATCTCTTCCCCATGTACCTTTCCCTTCTATAGATAAAGAAGTAATAGCAACTGTGGTGTATAAAGAGTATAGTTTAATGGGTAAAATAGGAAGCTTCAAACTTCAAATTTCCAGTTCAAGTCTGGGTGCTCTTGTGTATATAATTCTTATATCATTTTTCTGGTTTTTCTCCCAGAAAAAAAAAGGGTGAGATTTTCTCCTTTTTTAAATTTCACTTATGTAGAAGGGAAAGGGACAAGGGATAAGTAATCATGAGGTATAATAAAAATAAATAATTTGAGGTTATTTAACTTAACTGGTAACGTGCGTTTTTTAACCTAAAATGTTCTTCAATATTGGCCCCTTTTTTTAAAGTAAATATATATGTTAAAGCCCGATTAGTAGAAGATAAATATGCTGTTTAATTAACAACATAAATAAGTGCGAATCTGACGTTTGGCTCTGAGATTATAATTATTTATACAGGAAGATACAAAAGGTAGTAAGCCGATTTTCTGATGAAAATGCTTCACATAGGTATTAGCATACTTCCCTACTGTTGTTATGACACTCTCCAAGGTTGGGAGCGGGCTTAATACTTCCAGTACTACAATAATAAGATATATAGAGAATAATAATAAATTTAACGGTATATATCTTATAAAATAGGTTGCACCTTCATACTATATTTCGCCCTAAAATATTTAAAAAGTATCTCTAAATTTTTCGCTTTAAGTCGTTGCTGTTTTTAGCCCTTTACCAAAAAATAACTTTTATATATGTATATATAATATAGAGGTTCCTTAGCTTAATAGGTAAAGTGTACTTTTGATAAGAGTATGTTCGACGTTCGAGTCGTCGAGGAATCACATGTTTATTTTTAAAATTTGAGTTTTATTATCAAATGCCGTCAATACAAGACAAGATAAATCAAGAATTTCTATATTAGTTATTGCATTTTTATTTATGTCCTTTATTCTTCATTGACCAGTATGTCCTGTTTTTACCACAGTACATTTAAGATTATACTTTTCTTTAAGAATATTACTTAAAAATTTACAATCTTCAAATGTAAAACTGTGGGTTGCAAGGTAAACATTTTTATTAGAACCATACTGTATTAATCAGTGAGCTAAACCAAGTGGTGTTATAAACTCTCCTATTCAATTAGGGACTTTTTGACATTAACGCCATTAATACTAATATATAAAAAATCATATATTCATTCAAACTTTGAATAAAGGATTATTCTTCTTTTTACAAACTATTATTTTGTAAATTTCTTCTAGATAGATTATCAAATTATATAAGGTATTAAAAAAATCAGGTAATGCCTGATTAGAAATAACTGAACAAGTTATACTAGTATTAGAAAATATGGGTTATAGTAAACAAGATTTATAAAATTATGTTAGTTATTATAGATATTTCCCTTCAATATGGATTTGTAAAATCGAAGAAATAAAAACTTAAAAAATTTAAATAATAAAAAAAAGAGAATTGGCTGAGTGGTCTATAGCGGTAAGCTTGAAACTTATTTGGTTTAAAACACCACATCCGTTCGAATCGGATATTCTCTGTTTTTATTATCTATATAAATTCTATTCCCATAAGGGATCCCTTATGGGTTACGGGTTAGAGCCAGGTTGGTTAGGCGCCTCATTTGGGTTGAGGAATAGTTATGTTCGAATCATAATGACCCGATAAATAAATTTTATTTTATATTTATAATATGGATATGTAATGTATTATTTCATTATTAATACATGTTGATATAATGGAAAGTATATAAAGAAACTATTTTGGATAAATAGCTATATATCAAAGAGATTGAGTTATGAGCTCTCCCTCTAGGCCCCCCCCATCTTCCGGGGTGGGGGGTGGTCGGGCTCGATGTACTCTTAGAGAAATTCTGTGAATAAACGAAGTGAATTGAAATATCTTAATAACTTCAGGAAAAGAAATCAAACGAGATTCTACAATTAGTGTGAATGAAAGTGGATAAGCCTATAAAATAAGTAAAATGGATTATTAATCTGTTTGAATATAGGGGAACCTTCCTCTAAGGCTAAATATGATATATAAGCGATAGTGATAGTACCGAAAGGGAAGTTTTGAAAAAGTAGTTTTATAAGCAGCTCAAGTAAAGTTTAAATAAATAATAAGAGCGTACCTTTTGTATAATGGGTCAGCAAGTTAATATTAGATGCGAGCAGAAATGCCTAGATAAACCGATTATGAAATAATGAAGTAGTATCTAAAATTAGACCCGAAGCCTAGTGATCTTACCATGATCAGGATTATAAAAGTCCGAACGGGTTATCGTTGTAAAGATATCCGAAGAATTATGGTAAGTTAGTGAAAGACAAAACTGACTAGGATAGCTGGTTTTCCGCGAAACCTATATAAGTAGGTAATTCAAATAACATCATAGCAGGTACAGAACTGTGATCTCAGACAAAAAGGTTAAATTTTTTGTACACATCGGGGGATCGTGAAGATTTTATCGGTGAGTATTTGCTCTCGGAAGGGCAATGATGATTGTTGAATAATCAGACATAGTACGATAAGGTTGTATGTCAAAAGGGAAACAGCCCAGAACAAGAGTTTAAGGTTCCAAAATTATTGTTAAGTGAAATTAAGGAAGTTTTTTTCAAATACAACCAGGAAATAGGCTTAGAAGCGGCCATTTTTTGAAGACCTCGTAACAGAGCACTGGTTTAATAAATTAAAAAGTTAATTTTTAAGTTAAAAGCGCCGAAGATATAACGGATCTAAACAATATACCGAAACCTTGTCCATAAATATTAATAAATATTTGATAGCATTCACTACACCTTCCCTTAATGGATAAACAAGAAATAAAGGATAAGGGTGAGTTATTATATTTATGGGGTAGCGGAACGTTGGGCGCAAATCTATTTTGATCTTTTTAAGATTAAAAATAATAAAGAGAAAAATTCTCTAAGTGGTTAATAAGCAATGGAGTGGAAAGAGTACTTTTAGTCATAGAGTATTTTTATTATTAACCAGATAACCCAAGTGATAATGCTGACATGAGTAGCGAAAAAGGGTAACCCCTCGCCTAAAGCTTATGGTGTTGATTAAAAGTAACGGCCTCTAAGTTTACAGACCTGTCCTAAAGGATTAAACGATGAGTAATTCTTCCATTAGTGTTACAACCTTAAGACTGAAAGTAAGTTATATGTTGAAGGGAAGAAACTAAATAGTGACTCGTTAGACATTGTGCTGTTTTAGTCTGAGTAATAAGTGTTCTGGAAAAACACTAATGACTCTAAGAGTGGAGTGGAAAAAACTAAATAGATGACCTGAAGCCTTAGTTTACAACCGTACCTAGAAACTAACCCCAGTAAGCTAGTAGAGAATACGAAGGCGTTTGAGCTAACAATCATTAAGGAACTCGGCAAATTGACTCTGTACCTTTGTGTAGAAAGAGTACCGTTCTTCCTGATTAATATCAGATAAAGAATAGGGAACATATAATGGTGTTGTACGACTGTTTAATTAAAACACAGCACTTTGCGTAAGATGATAAATCAAAGTATTGAGTGTGAGCTCTGCTCGATGCCGGCTGGTTAACGGATTTACTTAGTTGACTAAAATAGGCTAGGTTTTGAAGGAACCCCCGGTTAATAGCGGCCTTACCTATAAGGGTCCTAAGGTAGCGGAATACCTTGGCATTTAAATGATGTCTTTGCATGAATGACATAACGATACAACAGCTGTCTCAATGATTGGCTCAGTGAAATTGAATTGGCAGTGAAGATGCTGCCTAGATCTAGATAGACGAGAAGACCCCATGCAGCTTTACTGTTACTAATGGTCAGGTATGATATAGCAGGTTGTAGTGTATAAGGTAATTGATAAGATAAAATTGAAACACCTTTACTTAGTTTATCATACCAGTAGAAAGTAAAAATCTACTATAATTATCCAACAGGTATTGGAGACTACTATTAGGAGACGGTTTATGCGGGGCACAGATCCCACAAAAAGTACCTGGGTATATCCAAAGTTAATTTTTGTAAAGTATTAAACAAACATATAACGGCTTGTTTGTTAAAACAAGGGATAAAGTTATCTTGTTCACATAAGAACAAAGATGTTTTTTATTTTTAGTTTGTTATTGGTTATTTCAATAAATTGAAAAACTAATTCATTTCATTTCATTTTCTATTGAGTTAGAATTATAATATTTATATTAAGTAAGATTTTAACTATATGGGAAATAGATGTAAATAAAATATTAATTAATAAAAGATGAATAATAAATATTAATAGTGTTTTTAGTTGTTTTATTAATATGATATTAATAAAATGATCTTTATATTTACTATAAAAGTTTAATGGCTTAATCTTGCTTTACTGTTTGACTTACACGTCTTTCAGTCGCGTAATGCGGGGCATAAAGATCGCAAGACGCAGAAAGGAAAGGTCTTGTCTTATTGAAAAAGCTACGCTGGGGATAACAGGCTGATTGCGCCAGAGAGTACAAATTGAGTGCGCAGTTTGGCACCTCGATGTCGGCTTAGCTCATCCACATGAATGCAGGAATCATGAAGGGTTCGACTGTTCGTCGATTAAAGAGCTACACGAGCTGGGTTAAATACGTCGTGAGACAGTATGGTTTCTATCTTCTAGATCGAAATAGAGTAAAATAAGGATAGCCCCTTCGTACGAAAGGAGTTGGGTATGGAAGCCT
>Ga0115856_100511_pt1 | contig 14480 bp, 6 predicted proteins | sample InSIn4gowninarea_FD_83870 | JGI IMG/M metagenome (GOLD analysis project Ga0115856, IMG submission 83870)
GTTGGCCAACCGTTTGCCAACGTACCATTTCTACGTCGGGCCAACGTTTGAAAGTTACGTTGGGCCAACGTATGTGTGTTAGCTGGGGAACCACTACAAACACCCAAGCCAGAGGCGGGAGCCCGTGAACTGCTGAACTGAAGACCAGAGGATAAGTCATTCAGCCGTAGTTGACTGAAAACAATTGTAAATAGCTGTATTAATTTGGATTTAAGTTTTTCCAAATATATTCACTTAACAAGAAGAAGAAAACATCACTTGCGCGTAAGACGCAACCTTAGAATTTTCTTTTCAACTATTTAGTGCATACAAGAGTAAAAAAAGAAATTTATCGATGTAACAAATTGCAGTGACAAGGGGTGTCATGTTCTAAAATGGTTACAAATATTTAATCTGTTGAATTCAACGCTGTTCTAAATAAAAACTGGGGCTTACAAGCGATAAAAATATCCTTCAGCTTAAATTGGATATTTTGGATGTTTTCGACGTTATCATGTGTCAGTGTTGCATGACGGTTTTCTTTCTTTCACAGTGAAGGAGATAGCAACTCAAAAATTGATCAGTGAAATTTCAATGTAAAAGTAATGCAACGGAAGTTCTGTAAATTAGAACTTCCCTCATAAAACGTTTTTCTTTGGAAACCCGTTGAAAACTCTATACTAAACCCATAAAGGGTATAACCATGTAAAGAATCCTTTAGAATTAAAGCCCATTTTTATCACACTCATGAACCTGTACAGTCTATAGAATATTCTACGCAAATCACTTTAGAATCTTTATAAAAATCTCATTAAGTCGCTTATAGAAATCTTATTAGTATTTCACATAGAAATCTCTTTGAAATATTTTATTAACCATTGGAAAATGGTTTTTGGTTTTGAGTTGGAGTATCGAATAAGTGTCCTACCACTTTTATTCGATCGCTGATGGGTGAATTTAAATTTTTCGGGATTTCTAATGGGTGAAGGTTATTTTTACTCTCGTGTGAATAAATTTGACATTGAATTTTAAAAACACAAAGTAATGTGGAGTTTAGATGTTTTTCTACATTTTTCATGAATAAAATATTGTTTCAACACGGTAGAGACACGAAATTGGGTATTCTAGTGTAGAAGATTACAGGGATCAGAAACTCAGTGGCAAATATTTTATTTTTAATTTAGAAAAGAGATATTCATTTTTAATGCACATTTCTGCTGCCCAATTTTGAATTTGGCAACAAGATTCACAAAATCATTCACTCTTTGATGCCATGGAAACGGTTTTGCTTACGGTCGTAGAAGCAGACGGTAATAAAATTCAACGCTGTGTTAATAATTTTCTACATTTTTCATAAAAAAATAAACAGAAAACATTTTGCAGATTACACTTGGAAAAAATATTTTCCAATGGTTAAACTGGAACACCGGCATCCAGACGGTTCCAAGTCTTTATTAATATTTTTCTACTGACGAAAAGTTTGAATGTACATTTACAGAAGTTCTACTAGGTCTACAGAAATGTGCTGCATTTACAGTTTACATGGTGGTTAAATCTACGAAGAAAAAATAGACACATTTCGCTTCCAGTAATCTTATTACTTTCTACTTCTCTAATGCTTACCGGAGGTTCAATTTGTAATTCGAATAAATTTTTCAACCAAACTTGTGGCATCTCCTAGGGTCATCTTCTGGATGGCACCAACTTCACGTCCTCTTTCCTGATCCCTTATACCCTCTGCCCGATCCTGTCATCGTGAATGGACATGCCCATCTACGTAAGTGGCAGGGACGTCCTTTCACTTTGGTGTCTGTCCAGAGACCTCCCTGCCTGTCACTGCGACAGCAGAAGGAAATGCTTCAAGAAACATTGGATTAGACTGCAGTGTTCTTTTCTGCCCCGCTTATGGCATTATGGAGAAAAGGAAGATAAATGGGATATGTTTGTCGTTTGCATTTCCGTGGGTTTGGATTTTTCCAAACAAATAAAATAATCGAGTTTTTTTTAGTGGAAGTTAGAGTACGCACACATTTTTGAATTTTTGAAGAACTTTGAGTGTGGTTTTTCCTCTACGGAAATGAAATTCAAAAAGTTAAAAATCAATAAAATAATTTCAAAAAAACATTTAAAAAACGTGAAATCGTCTGGGTGCCGGTGTTTCAGTTTAACAATTGAAAAATGATGTTTCCATGTCTAACCTGGAAAAAGTATTTTGTTTATTTTTTTTATTTTTCTATGAAAAAAAGGTAGAAAAATAATTAACAATGCGTTAATTTTTATGATCGTCTGCTTCTACGATCGTAAGCAAAACCGTTTCCATGGCATCCAAGAGTGAATGATTTTGTGAATATTGATGCCCGATTCAAGACTGGGGAACAGAAATGTGCATTAAAAATTAATATCTTTTTTCTAAATTAAAAATAAAATGTTTGCCACTGAGTTTCTGATCCCTGTCATTTTCTACACTAGAACACGCAATTTCGTATCTCCACCGTGTTGAAACAATTTTTTATTCGTGAAAAATATAGAAGAACAACTAAACTTTACATTAATTTGTGTTTTTAAAATTCAACGTCAGTTTTAATCACTCGAGAGTAAAAATAATCTTCACCCATCAGAAATCTAAATTCACCAATCAGCGATCGAAAAAAAGTGGTAGGACACTTGATCCAACACAGAAGCAAAAACCATTTTCCAATGGCTAAAAAGATTTTTTTAATAAATATAATGACACAAAAGTTTTTTACTAATAATGCGCTCGCGTATATACATAAAACACAATGGTTCATGAATTCTAAAGGATGCAAAAGCATTCATTACTTAGTGAAATGTACAAAATGCATTTTAAGAGATAATTTTATAGAATTCTGTAAATCATTTTTGTTAGGGGAATATTATAGATTGATATACCTTAGAGGATTTTTTCCATTCCGTGCAAACGTTACAATATGCTCTCTCACAGATATTAATCATACTGAGAGAATGCATTATATTACAGAAAAGTAAGTTATGCATTCTCAGATTTTGGAATGCTACAGGCTATTACAGTTAATACTGTAATGAAGCTTGGCGAAATTGTTGAACGAATTCGACTCCAATTATTGCATGCAAATCAACTCACTAACTGTAACTGCAAAAATTCTGTAAAATAAAAAATTCTCCAAATTTAATTATTAGTTAAAACATTTTGATTAGAAATACTTCGGTAAAAATGGACTGCATTTCCTTTTCTACATAGGTCTTATTCGGTGGTTTGATTTAATTAAAGCCGAACATGCTCCGCAACGGGAAGTTTACTTTCGTCGCCGCAATTTAAATAATACTTGCTGGTCCTGCAACAGAAAGGGGCACCGCCAGGTGGACTGCCCGAGGAAGATTGGGAAAGAAGTAAAATCCAGCCAGGGAAACTAACAACCGGCAGTCTTGCGGGGCGAAGGCTGTCTTCAGATCGAAATGCCCCAATTAAACAACTGACAATTTCTTCACTCAGCGGTGAGCCGAACAGACTTTATGTCGAGGGCTATATCGGCGGCTACCCATGCAATATGTTAATTGACACGAGAGCAAATGTTACACTAATAAGAATTGATCTGGCTGAGAAAGTGAGCAGATATCTAATTTACGTTGCTCCCGCCGTGTCCCTGAAAACTGTCACTGGAGATCAAGTCGCAGTACATGGGAAATTAGATATTGTTATCCAAGTTGGCTCTAGAGGCTTCCAGCATCGTGTGTACGTTGCGGATATAACAGACAGTTGCATACTCGGCCTGGACTTTCTAAGAAAGAATAATTTTACCTTAGACCTAGACAAAAACGAAGTACGTGCAAAGGGAGAAGAGATTCCTCTATTAACATCAAAAGTTGAAGATACTGCAGTAAGTACAGTTATGGCAAAAGGGAAGTTCAAAATCCCTCCTCGTTCCGAGTTTCTGCTAGAGGGAATTACCGAGTTGGTTCAGTCATACAGGTATGCTGTGACGGATTCTCCGACATCTGCTCCCAAAGGAATTCTTGTGGCTGCTTCTCTCGTAGATTTGAAGAATGACGTTATTCCCGTCCGCGTACTCAATGTGAGTGACAAGCCAGTTACAATTGAGAGAGGAGCTGAAATTGCCCGTTGTCAGCCGGTTGTAGGCAATGTTACCCGGCCTGAAAATGATGGAAATTTGGATCATGTGAAGGACATTCTGAAGAGTCTGAAAGGGCTGACAGAGAAGCAACGAAGGGCAGTTGAAGAATTGCTGCAGGAATTTCAAGATTTGTTTTCGAGGAGTGAATCTGATGTAGGGCGCACGAAAATAATTCAACATCACATTGATACAGGCGACCATCGGCCAATTAAGCAACGTCCTAGACTATTACCCCTCAGCAGAAAAGAAGAAGTCCAGAGAATGATAGAAGATATGAGGAGGACCGATGTAATAGAAGAGTCGTCAAGTCCTTGGGCTTCTCCCATAGTCCTGGTTAAGAAAAAGGATGGGTCAACAAGATTTTGCGTGGATTATAGGAAATTGAACGACGTCACCAGGAAGGACTGCTACCCATTGCCGCGTATTGATGATACCCTCGATGCGCTGAGTGGAAACAAATGGTTCACAACTTTAGATCTTAAGAGTGGTTATTGGCAAGTGGAAATTAGCCCACAAGATCGAGAGAAGACAGCCTTCACTGCCGGACAGGGATTATGGCAATTTAAGGTAATGCCTTTCGGGTTGTGTAATGCCCCGGCTACGTTTGAGAGATTAATGGAAACAGTACTGCGTGGACTTTCTTACGAAGCATGTCTTGTATATTTGGACGACATTATCATTATTGGGCGGACATTTGAAGAACATCTGAAAAGCATTCGAAGTGTCTTCATGAAACTGAAAGAGGCCAATCTTAAGTTGAGCCCAAAGAAGTGCAAGTTCTTTCAGAAAGAAGTTTCCTATCTTGGACACATCATATCTGCAGAGGGTGTTAAAACAGACCCAGAGAAGGTGACCGCAGTCAGAGAATGGCCCCGTCCACAAACGGTACATGAGCTTCGTAGTTTTCTTGGCCTGTGCTCGTATTATCGACGATTTGTGAAGAACTTTTCTGCCATAGCTAGGCCTCTACACAGATTAACGGAAGCGAAGAGACCCTTTGTTTGGACAGACGACTGCGAAAAAGCATTTAAATGTTTGAAAGAATTACTAACTTCGACACCGATTTTGGCTTACCCTCGGCCTGACAAACAATTTATTCTAGACACAGATGCCTCCAATGATGGAATCGGAGCCGTACTTTCTCAGAACACTGACGGGAATGAGCATGTTATCGCTTACTTCAGTAAAAACTTAGGAAAACCCGACAGGAACTATTGTGTTACCAGGAAGGAGCTACTAGCCATTGTTAAAGCTGTAGAACATTTTCATCACTATCTGTACGGCAAGCGATTCGTTCTACGAACTGATCATGCTTCCCTAAAATGGCTGCTTAGTTTCCGAGAACCCGAAGGGCAAGTTGCTCGTTGGATCCAACGGCTTCAGGAGTATGACTTCGAAATACGTCATCGGAAAGGAGGAAGCCATGGCAATGCTGATGCTTTGTCAAGGAGACCTTGTCCTGCTAACTGTAAGCATTGCGTGAGGGCTGAAGAAAATTTTGGAAGGGACGGAAACGTTAGAACCCTGAGGTCGTCCGTGTTGACCCCGGATCCTTGGTCTCCGGAAGGACTGCAGAAATCACAATGGGAAGACCAGGATATCAGGCCGATTCTGGAGAAAAAGATTAATTTGGAAGCCCGTCCATCCTGGCAAGAAATCGCTTCGTGTAGCCCCACAACTAAACGTTACTGGGCATTGTGGGACTCTTTACATCTTAGGGATGGAGTACTATATCGGAAGTTCGAGAGTGACAACGGGAAAGTTCTGAGATGGCAGCTCTTTCTTCCGAAACGTCGAGTGGAAGATGTCCTTAAAGAAGTTCATAACAGTCCAAGTGGTGGACACTTTGGAGTTATGAAGACCTTGGGGAGAATCCGAGAGCGCTTTTTCTGGGACCGTCTCCGCCAGGATGTGGAAAGATGGTGTAAAGAATGTCAAGCTTGTGGAGCTCGAAAAGGACCGAAATTAAAAACGAAAGGTCGATTGCAAAAGTATAATGTGGGAGCTCCATTTGAAAGAATTGCTATGGACATTTTGGGGCCATTACCTAGAACAATCAAAGGCAATCGTTATATCCTGGTGATAATGGATTACTTTACAAAATGGCCGGAGGCAATTCCAATTCCAGATCAAGAAGCTTCCACAGTAGCCGAGGAACTGGTCCAGAACTGGGTATCTAGGTTTGGAGTGCCGATGATCTTGCACACGGACCAGGGTACAAACTTCAACTCGGCACTGTTCGGAGAACTCTGTCGACTTTTAAGGATCCAGAAAACAAGGACAACGGCACTGCATCCTCAGTCAGACGGTATGGTGGAACGTTTTAATCGGACTCTTCTGAATCACCTATCGATATTCGTGTCAAAGAATCAAACTGACTGGGACATGCATCTACCGATGCTTCTTCTTGCATATCGAAGTGCCGTTCATGAAGCGATCAAACTGTCACCATCGGAAATGATGTTCGGTCGTTCCCTTCGCTTGCCTTGTGATCTCCTTTTTGGACGTCCCAGTGATACACCTTCCTCGCCCGAACAGTACGTCCGTGACTTAGAGTCACGACTGGAAAGTGTACATCAGTTCGCGCGCGAGAGGATTAATCTTGTAAGTGATCGGATGAAAGCTCGCTATGACATAAGGTCAACCGACCGATGTTTCAAAGAAGGAGATCTAGTGTGGTTGTACAATCCCAAACGAAGAAGAGGTCTGAGTCCAAAGCTTCAACCTAATTGGGAAGGCCCGTATACGGTCATCACGAAACTAAGCGATGTGGTCTATAGGATCCAGAAGTCGCCAAATTCTAAACCTAAAGTCATCCACTTGAATCGGATAGCTCCATTCTATGGAAAGTCCTAGAGTTGTGATGTAAAGGAACTGCCCGGGACGTGCAGTCTCAAAGGAGGGGGCAATGTTACAAATCTATTGTTGCCTACCATGCAACAATAGGCCCTTGCAATGTAAACAGATTTAAGCTAACAATGAAATTAGATGCAGTGTAAGGGCCGTATATGATGGACAGCGCTAAGGGGTGCTTGGCGACGAAAAACTATGCCAAATTTGGCGACTTGGTGCGTTTGGCGACCAAAAACTTACCCTGGGTAGGCCAAGTCCCGAAGCTCTAGGACCAATATTAGCGGAGATACCATTGAATTACCATATGGAAGCCTCTAGAAGGATCTAGAGAATCAATGAATCTTCTAGTAATATCCCAGACTTCCTTGCGGGGCACCCAGAGGGTATATAAGCCGGCTTCCCAAGCCTGCGGGAGAGTCTGATTTGAAGACGTGAGTAGTCTTGTTTGAAGACGCGAGATTTGAAGAGCTCTTGGTTACCTCTGCAAGAGAGAGGGCGATTTTTCTGCGATACTTGATTGCGAAACGTGATTTCTCCTTCGACTGCGATACTTCTGCGACAGCGATATTCGTCCGGAAGTGTGATAGACTTCAACGAGGAACGTGTGTGTGCCGGCGATTCCAGCGACGTTCGAGAAAGCCCGCAGATTAGAATCTCTAGTGTTCCTAATCCTGACTGAGGGTGCCTGGACTTTGACCCTCTGATTATTTGAGGACTTTGTAAGAAGATCCCTGTGCGGGTGCGGCGTTATCGGCCGTCTGTACTTGTATTTCAACCAGACCGGTGATTATAATAAAGGCCCGTTTTTCACTCCAATCAGAACCCGAGTCGTCAATTTCAGTGTCAACGTCACAAACAAACACATCGGCCGTCCCGACGACGTAACAATATATTCAACTGTAAGTGCCTTAGAAATTTATTATTAATAATAAATTAACATAAAAATTCGTGCACTGTTATCTAACAAACACTACAACCAATGCGTTAAATTTGGCCTGCTCGTTAGATAAGTTCGAGCACTCTTATGTAATAAAAATTGCAACCAATGTGTTAATTGTTGGCATGTAATTTTCATGGAAAACACATAATAAATACTGATATCAGTTGATTACGCCTTGTAGGCGGCAACAATTCAGATTGCATTCCGCTCACTCCAGTATCTTATCCTGTATAACTATTATCTTCCGTTACTGAATGAAGTGAAATTTTCGGACATATTATATTGTTTAATTTCAATGAATGCAATGTGTACTCAGCTTTATGAATTATGATAAGCATTTGTTTATATTGGAATAACATGTGAAACATATCTGTTTTCAAAATGACTTGAGAGTGGATGTTTCAATAATTTTCAGATTTATATTGATTAGTGAGCTTAAATGAAATGAAAGCTTATGTTTTCCAACTTGAATTATGTTTCAGTTATAATTCGCATATATTTCTCATGTTATCATTCCAAATGTAACAATGTTTGCGCTTGACATTTTGTTTCACAATCTGAAAAGGGTTATTCCCGTAAAGTGGCAAGAATGACGATCGCTGAATTAAAATACAAAAATATATATGCGTAAGTCCCACTCAAGCTGGACAATTGCATTTTGTTTGTACTATTTAAAGACTAAAATTTACCGCACGTGACTGTAAAAATTAAAACTTGTAGAGATTCTGATGCAATTTAAGCTATACGCTGAAAGAGGAAAAGTAAATAAGAAATTGAATTTTGATGTAAAAAGAAAACAAAAGGACCGACTAAATTAATTTAGAACAAAAAAAAATTAGTAACTAAATTATGGTTTCAGTAACATTTAAAAGAAAGGATTGTAGAGATGTTTACGGGATGTGCGATGATTAGACACCTTAATTTTTTTAAAAATCTGTATAGCAAGTATCATTTCCATGTTTAATTTTAAAACTCTCAAAGTAACAGGATTTTTTAAAATATTTCAGTGTTCCAGTGAATTCGATTTGGCATTTATTCGATGATTCAACAAGTCTTTTAAAGCTTTATATGTATTCATTGTAGAAATATTTTTAAAACAGCAAAATGTGATATCTTATCAGTTGAAAATACTAGGTGGGGAAGGTGGGGCAAAGAGAAATGGTAATATCCTCGGCCTCCATGAAATGGATTTTATCAACTGATACTTTTAAAATGTGGCATCATATGTAATCTCTTTCAGTCCAACCAACCAACCAATCAAACATCAGTTGTTTGGCAGTAAATGAAGTTTTGCTTTTTTGATGGTCAAAATTCTAATATCACCAGGTAAGTGAATTATATTTTTAGTTATTTTGTACTGAATAAGTTACAATTTTTAATGTTTTAGATGAAAATTTAGTTCTTTTGCTGTCTTTTAAAATGTTTCTTTATTTAGTACTAAGCCTATTTTTGGTTTGAAATTTTGTAAACATTTGAAACAACCATGTAGGGCAAAGTGAATGGGGCAAAGTGAAATGAACTATTTCACTTTTCCCCAATAAAAGTGTATATATGTCAATTAAGAATATATTTTTTATGCAGATTTATGCTATTGTACGGAAGTACAAACGAAAATTGGAGCAGCAATCCTGGTCTGAAGCTTCAATGGTTGCTGCTGTTGAAGCTGTGACTGGTGCTGAAAAGCTCAGTCTCAACTCCGCAGCTTTACAGTACGGAATCCCTGTAGCGACGCTGTATAGAAGAGTGAAAAAAGTGAAAGATGAAGGTGTTCCCACTTCAGTTGTTTCACAAAAAGGGTTAGGAAGATACAGATAATAAATATATCATAATACCTCTGGTCACATGGGCGATTTTTGATTGTTGTTGACATTTTGAAATAAAACATGTAATACAACGACGTTTTGACATAAACACATTACTTTTTATATTTCTATGTTTTGACTGATTTACTAATTTAACTAAAGTTATAAATTATATTATGCTGAAGATATTTTGATTTTAAATGAACATGAACATTAATTTTAAACACTTGTGCATGCAATACATTTTGTGATTTGAGTTAAAATTTTCATGACAGTGCAGTTTTAGATAAAAACAACAGCACATATTGATTTTTTTCGACCACATTTGCAGTGGCTACACATTAGTTTTAAATATAACATCCTATACAAAATCAGAGTTGAATATCTGTTAATCTTCACTTTGGTGTTTACACACATCACATTGAACGGTGTGTTTGCCCTTCCTAAAATAATTCAGTCATAGGTAGTAACATTTATTTTAAAATATAAATTGTTGAAATAATACATTTTTTCTTTTCAGAACTGCATTCACTCCGGAGCAAGAGACGGAATTAGTTGGATATGTTCTTTACATGGAGAAAAGGCTGTTTGGCTTAACAAGAATGGATCTTAGATCACTTGCATACTAGTTTGCAGTAAAGAACAAGATCCCCAACCAATTCAATGATTCCACTCATTTGGCTGGAGTAGACTGGCTGTATGGATTTTTGGAGCGCCATAAAGAGTTGTCTCTGAAGAAACTGAAAGAACTGAAGGAAATGAAAGCTACAACCTCCAAGGTAGCTAAGAGATTATTTGAAGGTACTAAGCTACAGAAAAAAGAAGCAAGCAAAAAAATGAAGCTAGAAATGCCCTCAAAAGGAGACTCTTCATCTAGTTCAGATAAATGGGTGAGCAGTGGAGACAGTTTTGGTGAACTAGATGATGATATAGAAGATATTGAAGAAGTAGAATTGGCTGATAAAAAAGACATTAAGACAGGAGACTGTCCTAGCCCAGTTTTTGTAGAATGGCAAGAAGTCAAATAGAAACAAAGTATTCAAATATGTAGCAGTTGTTTTGAAGACTGTGTCTGTAGATGAATATGAAATTCAATGTTTAAAGAGTGTGAGCCCAAAGAAAGACCGATTTGTGCATATTGAGAATGATGTCTCAATAATCCACATAGAAAATATTGTCGAAAAATTGCCTCAACCAGATATGGTCCAAGAAGGCAGAATGCTCGTCATGCAGTTCTCTGGTTGTATAAATACGAATGAAAAACACTAACTCTTTTAAAAGTTCTTAAAACTGTGGGTTTCAGTGTTCTTTGCACTTAAATGAAAAAAATATTTAGTTAAATCCATACTACTGTTTAATTTGCTGCTCTTAAAAACATTGTTTAATTAATAAACCATACCTTCTTATGTTTGTTTTATTTTAGATATACAACTAATTGATCCATGAATTGAAAAAGTGTAGGTACTACAATTTGTGCAAAAATTGGAGGTGGGGGTGGGATTAGATGCAGACTTGAAAATGTGATAAAGAAGATGACTTGAAATCTTAATATCCATATTTCACTTTGCCCCACCTATGGGGCAAAGTGAAAAACTTTTAGTGTTGAAATATTTCGTCAAAAAATCATAGAAATTGCATTTAAAAAAATCCCAAAAAATAATATAGTTAAAAAACAATGCTCAAATTTATGTAGCATAGTTTTGTAGAAAAAAAAATGTGTTTGCTGATTTTTGATAAATTTTTGAGTGTTAACAATTTCACTTTGCCCCACCTTCCCCTACTTTTATTCTTTCACATTTATAGCATTCTAATAACTTCCTTACGTAGAAAAAATAAATCTTCTAAAAAGTTGCCATGTTTTATGAAAAGAAAAGAAAAATTATTATATATATATATATATATATATATATATATGCATAAATTCACGGATTTCTCGGAAACTGTGAACTATGATCTTGTGATTTTTTTTCAATGTTTATGTAACACTATGACACATAAATAGCAAAAGGGAAAAAAGTAAGGCATTGCATATAATATAAAATTGTAGCATGAAACTTTAAAAATAGCAAAAACATTTGACAAAGAGAGCTCAAAAAAGCAATAACACAGAACAGAATTAAGCCTTACAAATTTAATATGGAATACGATCTCCCCTGACTTGTACACACACATCACAACGTGTTTCTATGCTGGCAATAACGTTGTAAACCACAGTTTGGGGAATTAAGCTCCACTCTTCAAGTAATGCCATCTTCAGAGCATTTGCAGTTCTGAGAGGGGGATGTCTACATGCAAGTGCTCTTCCAAGGTAGTTCCATACGTTTTCTATTGGATTAAGATCAGGAGACTTTGCTAGCCACGGTATTCGCTCATGGCCTTCACTTTCAAGGAGTTCGTCAACGAGCTTAGCTTGATGTAGACGAGCATTATCGTCCATAAATAAAACGTCATATCCATATGCACCTCTGAAAAGTCTGACATAAGGTTCTATGACCTCATCCCGATACCTCTTGCCGGTCACAGATCCACTGTCGAAAACGTGTAGGAGCGTACATCCATTGACCGTTATTCCCCCATACCATCACACCAAAACGGTCATGTTCCATAATGTTTGAGGGATAATTTTATGTTCCTGACTCCCTCCAGATGTAAACACGTTTAGAATCATCTGTAAAACTAAACCTCGACTCATCAGTAAACAGAACATGGGACTTTTAGTGTTGACTCCAGTTCTGATGTTCTTTGCACCAATTAAAGCGTACCCTCTTGTGTTGTGAAGGCAGTGAAACACACACACTTGGCTTTCTGGCATAAAGGCCTGTTTCATTAAGCCTTCTGTATACCGTTTGCCGAGATACAGCAGTTCCAGTGGCGGCTGCAAGCTCTGAACTTAACTGGGGAGCAGTAGACTGTCTGTAATGACGAGCAGCTACTGAGCGAATACCATGGCTAGCAATGTATCCTGATATGAACCAGATATAGAACGTTTGGGGCTGTCATGAAGGAACAACTGCACGTAGATATTTTCCTCATAGAACTGTAAATGCTCTGAAGAAGGCATCACTTGAACAGTGGAGCTTAATTCCCCAAACTGTGGTTAACGATGTTATTGCCAGGGTGAAAACACGTTGTGATATGTGTGTACAAATCAGGGGATATCATATTCCATATTTAAATTTGTAAGGCTTAATTCTGTTCTGCGTTATTCCTTTTTTTCTGAGCTCTCTTTGACATTTTTTTTGCCATTTTAATGTTTCATGCTACAATTTTATATTATATGCAGTGCCTTATTTCCCCCCCCCTTTGTTATTTATGTGTTATAGTGTTACATAAACATTGAAAAAAAATCACAAGATCATAGTTCACAGTTTCTGAGAAATCCGTGAATTTAGGCATGTAAAGATAATTTTGGACATGAGTGTGTATTTATATATATATATATATATATATATATATATATATATATATATATATATATATATATATATATATATATATATATATCGCCACTATCCGTTCCGATCATTTTTGGCGGTGTAACGGGTTTGGCGGTATATCGAAATACTATATGTGTCGGTCAAGATAACTGAATTAAGATAAACACCATTTTTTATTGCAGGAAGCAGGAAAATTAGACAGTTAAGTAGGCAATTACGAAAAAAAATGGTTTGAACTATATTTTATTATTTATTTTCTTTATTTTTTTCGGCGAAAAATACCTTAAAAGAACTTCATTCAGATTTTTTTTATTTTCAAGAATCATTTCAACAGTTTTTTTAGGCCTAGAAGTTAAGTCTTATCCGTAGCATTTTTGGTTATCATTTGTAGTACCCATATATAAAGTGCATTTTCTCTAATTCACCGTGCTTAGCTGTTCTCAGCTTTTTTATATTCGATTGCAATTCGTTAATTTTAAACCACTTTTCTTTGTGGCATAAAATGTTCCCAATGAAGAGTCTGCTGACAGGTTTTCCTCTCAAAAAAGAAAAATGACTTGATATGCTTTGCTGAAATTGTTCTCTTTATATTCGCAAATTTCTCGCTTCCCTGAAACTCACAGACATGGGTGCAAGTTTTCCGTCTACAGGACGGAAATCCGTCTTTTGAAATGATCCGAGGACGGAAGTGGGACGGAAAATTTCTTTCACTTCATTTATTTTAATTTTTTAATTTTTTTAATGTTCTAAATTCTGGTAAAACACTATTCAAATTGAGAAACATCTACCACGAAATGAGTAATTTGCATGGGCTTCAATATTTACATGTATGTTGTATTGCTCAAAATTTACAATTTGATGTAAAAAATTAAACACATTAGAATTTTTTTAGAGCAGCCAGTTCTCAAAAAGACTAACTTTCACATAGAATACTTTTTATTTATTATGTCCCCTGGATTAATTTATTTTATTATTATTTTTAAAATTCTATAGAAGTCATTAGCCATATTTCTTTATTTGTATGTTATACGTCTGTGATTTGTCGTTTTTGCGATACGAGCAAAACTGTTTGAATGCTAAACAGAGTGGCTTAGAAATGTATTTTTTTTTAGAACAGAGAGATTTCAACAAAATTTGTACCACTGTTATACAATACAAATGTTTCGACGCTAAATTTTATCACTTATCAATTTATTGTACGTTATTATTATATATAGCTATGTAATTGTATTAAACCGTTTCGTCGCCTGTAAATATTGCTTTCCTGCAACATGACCCTTACTGCAGAAAAGCCAATTAATTTTAACATGTAAATGCGGCTAATATTTTCCGTCTGGGT
>Ga0115856_100512_pt1 | contig 14478 bp, 6 predicted proteins | sample InSIn4gowninarea_FD_83870 | JGI IMG/M metagenome (GOLD analysis project Ga0115856, IMG submission 83870)
TATGATTAAGGCGCGAATTTTAATGATAATTGCATTTTTAGGCATTTTTTGTTTTTCCATATTTTTCCCTTTTTAGTGCATTTTATAGGTTTTTGAGGCATTATTTAGCCTTTTGTGAGGCTTTGCACCAATATTTGACCTCAACGCTCAAATTTAATTACTAACATGAAAGTCGCTAAACTCTTTCGGTTGAAGTCGGATTCACTTGTATTTTAAATCATTTGTCTCTGGAGGAAAAAAGGCTTGTGCCGAAACTTCCCAAATTTGAATTTGAAAGTTTCATGTTTATCGCCAAACTTTCTACTTTGAAGGGCCATTCGTCTAATGGCCAAAGCGGAGCTGGGGGGGGGGGAGGGCAAGCCACTCCCCTTTATATTTGCGAGCTCAAACGATTATTTTATATTCACGACAATGCATTTTAAATAATGAAATACAAGAACTTAAAACGGATTGCAATTGGTTAGAAGCCAAAGTACTAGTATATAGGTATTCCCACAGATATTTTAACCCCCTTCCAAAAGTAATCATGTGTGCAAGATTTGAATTTTTATTCCAATTCAAGCAAATTAAATCGTTCCACTTTAAGCTGAAATTACACAAGGCAATTCGATTGCTAGCAACACCGTGCGACAGGGCGTTAACTGATAATAGGGTTACAATACGGTAAACCAACAGCGAGTCAGAAATCGCAATTTATTGCTATTTAAGAAACTTAAGATCTGACTCGCTGTTGGTTTACCGTATTGCAACCCTATTACCAGTTAACGCCCTGTCGCACGGTGTTGCTAGCAATCGAATTGCCTTGTGTAATTTTAGCTTTAGTAGCAATGTAATCTGAAATTGGATTTTGTTTACTTCTTACATAAGGTACCCAATCTAATAACGAAGAAAGTTTTCAGGATACTAAAATACCTAATTTTTAAAGTTATTACACCAAAGAAGCAACAAGTTGCTCAGCCTTTTGGGTTACACATGGCGACTGATTAATCGGCTTGGATTTGAAATGACTTCATGCTAAGAGGCTAGGGCAGTCAAGATCTTCTACTAACATACTCATGCAGTAATTTTAATCATTCATATATCTGCCTTGCGAAAACGTTTATGTCAATTATCGTAGCTATCCGACATATTTCTGGTGTACCAATGGTTGTATCAACGCACGTATGAGAATACTACTGAACAAATAAATTTCCTCAGTTCGTACAATATACCGCATTAATGGCTGTAACTAATATTAACTCATAAAGCACAAATTCTGGTTAAAAAACACACACACGCAGGAGGTATTTTGTTCGATGGATAAATACATAACGAGAAACATTTATTTAAATTTTGAAAAAAAATTCACACTAATACATGTATTGACAACACGCTAATGCAACGGTATGACGAAGCAGTCTGAATTCAAATTTATGTATTTAAGTTTTTACTCAGAATTTTTTTAAACGATCTTCCGGCTACTAGAAAAAAGTTACCAATTAGTAAAAAGTAAATGCTCAACAATTTGTTTCAACAGACGAACTGCTTGTATCCATTGAAATATAAACACTAATCGTTTAAAATGCCATTTTCTTCAAGAAAGAATAAAGATAAAGATAATCGCAACCCAAAATCGTTATTTGCATATCGCTTTAGCTTTCCAAATTTCGAATGCTTTAGAGCAAAAACTTTCATCCTAAGACTCCGAAAGTTTGCTGTCAAGATCTAAATTTCCAACATGTAATCGCTGAGATTTAACATTACTTCATTTACATTACAGAAATCTTGTGAAATTCAACTTTCCTTGTATTGTATTTTGTCACGTTCCATGGCAGAGAGATAAAAAAATGGCGGGAAATTTAGAATCGAGGAAAAATCGTGCGTAAACATTTGTTCAACAGCTGAATCCTTGAAAAAAATTAAAGGTTATCACTTAACAAAAGAAAAGTCTTTAAACGCTCATTATCTATTGAGATGAAAGTTTTGTTTTCTTCATAAAATATTTTCTAAGATCTTATTTCCTGATCACAATGTCCGGGGAAAAACCAGTAAAACGTTTTTTGCAGTACTGCAAGCGATTCTTTGATATAATAGAAATACTTACAATAGAAATGCGAAAATAAACAGATTTTAGCTATAATTAACGCTTATCAAATTGCATAGAAGAATATCGTATAAGTTCACAATGAAAATAAAGTACAGAAATTTTGAACAGAATAAAATGACAATTATGATTGCATGATAGTCACTTTCACTAATTGCTAGAAAACTTGATAAAATATATATAGGCGATTTTAGAAAATAGAAAATAAGACATTTTCAATACCTAGTTACGAGTTATTGGAAACTTTTGTGGCGATAGAACAGTGATCTATTTTACTAAATTATATTGAAAGAGAGATTTATTTAATATGATCCACTCCATTCATGATAAATATTTAATATCCAGTTAAGGTCTTAATTTCAACATTTAGATCTTAACTATATGGGAATACGCTTACTCGGAAAATATATTTTCGATAGAGGAAAAAAAATTTGAAGTTGAGATGTAATCCGATATAAAAAATACTTAACAAAAATATGTTTCCTATATATATATATATATATATATATATATATATATATATATATATATATATATATATTTTTCTTATATATATATTTATTTTTTTTATCTATATATATATATATATTTATGTTTTCCTTATATATATATATATATAAGGAAAACATAACGACTAATATACATACACGAGTATGTTTTCCCTACATATATGTTTCCCCCCTGTATATATGTTATAGGTGTGTTGCTATGCATTTAAGATCTTAAATGTCTGCAAATTTAGATCTGAACTATTCATTTTTGCCGCTTTAAACGTTGAATAACAACTCAATGAATTTATTAGTGTGTAACAATTGAAGTATTCTATTAATTCCCATTGGAATTTTAGTAATCGAAGTTATTTTTACTCAGTAATAGAACGATAAGAAAGTTTTATAAATATATTTTATCACATTTAATTTTACAAAAAGACTTCTTAAATTTGGGAAATAAAATTTAGAATTCAATTAATGTTACATAAATCAATGAAACGAAATGAGAAATGTAATTATCCTTCATCATGTTTATCGATGAGAATATATTTGCAAACATATCAGAATGTACGTCAAATAAACATATTTAATTAAAGATAAGTGAAATATAAGAACAAATCGCAAATTACATTCATATAAGAAGTTACAGTAATTGTTGAAACACAAGTGCAAATTGTATAAAAGTAACATTCACAGTATTATATTTCCTTTTTATAAATAAAATTTACCATTTCAGCTATAGTGCTTTTTATTATATTTAAATATTGCTTATATTGTGAATGAAAATTATTTTCAGAGATTTTTTTTCACACGTAATTTTCTCGATGGGTTCTACATATTTCCGTTATAAAATATAATCATACAAATAAAATTTTAACTCAACAATTTTGAAGACAGGAATAATAAAATTCCATGACGAAACATAGTTATGCTTGTAACATTTTGTGACAATACTTTTTAGAATCATACTATTTATACATTTGTATAAAAAATACATACCTTTATAAAGTTTGCTTGTTTTTGTACTGGGTTCTTTTATTAAAGGTTGCTTCGACGAAAACGTTTTGGTTGTTCCCTAATAAATATAAGAAAATGATTGTTCAGATATGTAATCTTTCAGACGTTCTATTAAAGAACATAGAATATAGAATTCGTCCGTAAATAGTGGGCAAACAATATCTCAATTCCGATTTTTATTTAGAATTTAGAATTGTAGTTTTTGTAAAAGAATGTTTAATGTTCGTTCAAATAATATTTGAAAAAAAAATTTATTCGACAATTTTTTTAGAACATTCACATATTAAATATTTTAAACGTTGCAAACGATCAAAAAGCAATATACATTCTATTTGTTGATTGTAGATATACAATACTGATTTGAATTCAGAAATGAACAACAGTTGTCTTTTTAGTATTTACATAAAGAATGTTTACAAATGAAAATTACATTTTCACAGTTGTTAAATACAATCAAATACGTGATCATGTGATCACATACAATCAACTCATTAAATCTCCTCATTAATTGTTGATATACAATATCAGTATTGATCTCAATTTAGAATAAATTCCACAATCAAATTTTTGATATTAATGCAATAAAGTTGTATTCTTAACCATTAACCTCAAATTTCTCATTTAATGCATGAATTATTTTCGCACAAGGATTACCGGAACTAGTAAGCATTTTACTGTACGTGAAGCTCTCAGTTGATTGAAATACTAACAATGTCACAACAGGCGGTATTCGTTGCAACTGAGGTAAGCACTGTCAAAAATTAAAATTTAGAACGTTTAGAAAATTTTAAAGTCACAAAACAGCTAAAAGCAATCTTGCAGTACTCATAACAATCAGAATTATCAGATACGGTAAATAATCTATGCAATTCCATACGATGTTTTAATACTATTATTTCTTCTATAAGTTTCCCATCAATATTATGATACTTCTGTCGTGACATTCTTAAATAAAAGGGCGGGAAAATGAAATACTATGTACTATGTATGAAAATAAAATTTGTGTAACGTTTTTGTTTTCAAAATGCAGAACATATACTTTGATGTTCAATAAATAATTAACCATTTCGAAAACGATATATTTATGACGGGTAAGGCGGGAAAGATATTATCAGAACTTCGATTTACCTTAACAATTTCGAACATCTAATGACATCAACAGAAGCAGAAAAAAAATCTTTCAGTATCACATATTATACATGGTACACTAATAGTATATTATTTATTCATATCAAATAGCTAATATAATAATGATAACATAAATAATACATATAGCATATACATAAGCCACGATTTAGAAATGAAGACTACATAAACCCTTGGACTAAAGGACCCAATGTACCTAACTGAACACCCCCTTGAATTTCGCAATCAGAAAATAATGTTAAACATTAATCTAGCATCGTTTCCATCAATAAGTATAGTAGATATGTATACAGATCCATATATTTAAGATCTTCTGTAATTCTCCAGCAGAAAACTCATATATAATGCTGAATCAATCGAGAGAGTAAAATTTGTTTCACTAGGTCAAGAGATCTGAGAAATACATTTCATTCATAAAAACTATTAAATCCCCCTTTAGTTTGTCAGGGCAAAAGGATACTTTTCAAACAAAATAAAACTTTTTCAAAAATTATTTAAAAGCTAAAAAAATATAGTACAATAAAATATAAACATTTCCGAGAAAATTTAAAATTTGCTTTACAGACCACTAGGCCTGGGCCTTCTGGTAAATCAGGCTTTACAAAATCATAACTAAAGGTATTAATATATGAAGACTACGATATAAACATGCATGACCAAGCTTGCAGAAACTCAAACGATATTTTTTTTCGAAAACGTCTCATATTTTAACATCTGCAATTACAATACCAAAACGGACGTATTCACAAATATCTCCCAATTTAGAATATTAGAATACATCATTCGTACAACACAATCTTAAGTCAGCAAACAATTTATACTATTTTAAATGAAAAAAAAGTATTAAAAAACATATGTATAAAATAAACAAATTTAAATTTAAAAGAATCGTTTTATTTAAAAAAACAGCCAAAGTGCAAAATTCTCTTTTCCAAAAAAACCAAAAACAAAATATTTGCTTAAGTCTTACTTGTGGTATCGTTTGAGGTAGAAAGGGGGGACCACTTTTTTCGGAATAACCTGTAGAATATTTCCTCAGCAAAACCGCCGCGCAGCCTCCAATTCCGTATTTATACCAGACAGAGCACGTGTTTGCCCGATCAAAATTATTCCTTCATCGCCAACAACCAAACCGTAAACACCGCGGCAAACCTTCCTTTTTATCGCCTGTTGGCTTTCGCCAAGAACAAACGGCTTTCCCCACCTCGCCACCTGCGAAAGGCGTAGTAGCAGGTATGCCTCAGGTAGTAGCGAAAGAGCAAACTGGATTTCCAGAAAAGACCGAACGCACGTCAGAGGGAGTAACAAATGAGTGATAGCAGCAATTATTTGACCTCAGGGCTGTGTCGGTTGCATGGGACGGAATTGTGTTCGCGGGAGCGAAAGGGGGAATCCGCCGCTCGTGGCGGGAAAACTAGCAGACGATTTACGAGATCGGTTGTTTATGGTGGGAACACCTGCTACGGAGCAGGTTTTAAGGAGCGAACTCGATTTGAAGAATTGGAAGAACGAGTTGTTCGATGTTCTGGTGTTTGAAGAAGCAGTCGAAAGAGGACCGTCAGCTAAAATGCTTCTGAAATATTTTGATATTTTTTTAAATACATAAATTACGTCTTTAATTCTTTGAAAAAACGGTTGTTCCTCTAAACAGGGTAAAATCGTCATAACTAAGGCGCGGATTTTGATGACGCAAAAATTCACAATAAATGCGTTAAAAATGATTAAAAAATGACGCACTGAAAATTTTACTTATGCACATAAAATTTTGAATTTCTACATTTACTTAAACAAAACCACAATAAAACTTATAAAGTCATAGTATAAATATCAATAATTTTGGTTAAATGTAGATAATCTAATTTCTGTGTTAAGAATGTGTTCAGATATGACTTACTTTGAAAGATTTGTTGTCTTGAATTAAAATTATATTTTTTCTCTTTATCAAAGCTTGGTTATATTGAATTATCTTATGCTTTTCATTGTTGTTAAATGTGAGCTATCTTAGTCAAGTTCTTATACTTCAAAAAAAAAAAAATCTTCCAATGTCTACGAATATGCATATATAAAAGTACAGATTTGCTTACACATCCGATTCTCCTTCGTTGTTTAATATCTCAGCTTCATTATTTGTGAAAGATTTAGAAGTCTGGTTTAATTCATTTACCAATTTAGCTACATTTGAAGAAGGTCAAGCGAGAGGACACTTGTTTACACCACAAAAAACGTGGGCAACATAGGTTTCATGACTTCACAACTTCTGAAAAACGTGAAACGTGAAATAACGAAGTTCTAATCTGAAAAAATGTAAAATTTCCCTCAAACGGAAAATCTGGCGAAAATGACAAATATTGCTGCAAAGCCTCACAAAAGGCTAAATAATGCCTCAAAAACCTATAAAATGCACTAAAAAGGGAAAAATATGGAAAAACAAAAAATGCCTAAAAATGCAATTATCATTAAAATTCGCGCCTTAATCATAACGCACTTCCATTTTTTTTTTCGCGTTGCCAGTTTCGTCTGATTAAAATTAACTTTATGCTACGTGCACAAGATGGCTAAAATTGCATTCAGCTTGGTATATAAAATTCTGAGTCTGTAAGAATTGGAAAACGTTTTAATGAGGACACTCCTGTATAAATGCATTCATATATACAAGATTTCCAGCAAAAAGGAAGTCATGTAACATGGAATGCAACAAATTTTTACATGAAAACCTTTGTAACAAACGAAAATGCTTATAAAGATATGAAAATCAGAAAATTTTAAAATTCATGCTTACAAAGAAGCACACAAAGTGCATAAATATCATTTTAATATAGTTTATTATTACTGGGAAACCATTTTTTCTATATATCAAAGCAAATCCATGAATTCTTTTATAATTTTTCAAAAAATCTTTTTGGATATAACATTTTTTATAATACCTAGAAATATTTACTATGGCAGATTCTATAAGCTAGAATTGCTAGTAATGATAATTTTGGGTGTTTATGTCTAGTTCAACAATGAAAACGGCCTTCCTCTTGTACAGTTAGAGACAGGGATGATTGGATGATTGGGAGCCGCTTGAAACCGGGGCCCGGGTAAATTGTCCAGAACGACAGTGAATTAGTCAGGTTCTGGAAGCACCCGGGGGGGGGGGGGGGGGGACCACTTTTCCAAAAAAAGAGGGGAAAAAAAGGAAAACACCAATACTAAAAGGAAATTTTATAAAAAAAAAAAAAAAAAATTTTTTTGTTGATAAAAAAAAAAAAAAAAAAAAAAAAGCGAACGTATATGAACCACAAATACACCACAAAATAGAACACGCAGTTTTTTTTTAAGTCACTGTGTAACTCCGTCCTCAGTGAAGAGCCGAAACCAAAATGTGATCGGCAAAATTATGCCGAGGGCCAGGAAGGTCATTTTTAGCCTAGGAAAGGGAGAGGGAAAGAGGCGGAGCCTAATAAAACTGACTAACGGGACACCTTGGCAGCATCTGGTGACAGAAAAAAAAAAGAAAAAATAAGGGGAAAAAAGGAAAAGTTTTGGAAAAAAAGTGAAATCATGGTAAAATTAGTGTCTTCCAAACATTTTAAAAATAAAAATAATAATAGCACGAAGTTTATGTTAGAAATCAGGACTTAGCTCTTTTTCTGTCGCACAGCGTTGCTGGATTACCGGCCATAGATTTGAATTTCCTCTAGCTGAAATCCTTCAAAAATTTTCTTTTAATTCAGATTTGTACTTACAGGAATCATTTCATATTCTGAAAAATTCCAACACTTTAGTCACTAGTCCTTCTAGTACACTACATGAAAGTTTGGAAATCACTAATGTTTTCATGATTTCACCTTTTTTCCTTAAATTTTATTTTTCTACTTTCACCAGATGGAGCTGCGTGTCCCATTAGGCAATTTTATTAGGTTTCACATCTTTCCCTCCCCCTTTTCCAGGCTATAAAAGACCTTCCTGAACTTAGGGCCAGGCCATACCCCTGCACCCTGTTCCCGGGCATGAGCATTACATGAGCATGATATGCTCCAACCTTCCTAACTGTCGGTGTAATTTTAGTGCATGAACATGTTTGAAAAATTATAGATTCTATTGCAAGTGAACATTTATTAATATTCAGTTACTTAAAATGTCATTGGCCTGTGTATAAGAAGAACAATTGCCTAAGTTACTTAAGGTTACATGTTTATTGAAAAGGTGACTAGCAGACAAACTGGAATTGCCCACTCGAAATTCGAGCACCAAGGAAAACGGTTTCACAAGTAACTCACGATACCTGAGGTCGAGGTGATTTGTTGGATAATTAACTGGTAAAAAGAAAAAAAAAAACCTAGAAATGCACATTTCAAATTCCAATAACAAGAAGAAATTGAAGAATTTAAGTAACTTACGATGTTTAACCCTTTCGTGGGCATTGAGAAGATTACTTCCCACCTACATGATCTTATGAAATACACCTGTGAGAAGAGCAAAACCCATTTTAATATATTGGCCCTGCTATTATAATGATGGGAAGACTAATTCCCGCTTCAGTATTGAGCTGCCCTGGTCACGCACGATAAACTCCCTAAAGTCAGGCCAATCCTCCCACAACTCAATGATTCCATACGTAAAGTCAATAAAGCTTCATCAACTTTTTCAATAGATGAATGTATGGTACTATCTTTCGTAGAGAGAACTTCATTGAAGCAGTATATGTCAATGAAGCCAATGAAAAGAGGGTACTCAGCCAGTGCGGGAAATCATGCAAATATGGTATCCAGTTATAGATGATGTAGGAAATGTAGCAGAAAGTGACAAGAAAAGAGGACCCACTACATGTGTGCAGTATGCGATGTCTTCTTGTGCATTGAAACATGATCCTCATCTTTTCATGGCAAATAATCACCATTAAATTTAATTTTTTGACTGTGAATGGTTCCATGGGAAGTATTCTTCCCACCCCTAAAATATAAATGTAAACATAAAACTCGGCAAAATAAAATATATTTCCTTAAATGCTATTGTTTAATTGTCAATAAAACATAAAAAACTGCGAGAAATTCAAAAAAGAAATAAATGGCCCACGAAAGAGTTAAAGTATAGTATGTTTGTTCGAAATGTGACTCTTCAACAAACTGGACAAGAAAAAAAATTAATGTTTTTACCCCATATTTTTATGACACCCACACTATAAGTTAATTGGCATGCATTGTTGTAAAAAGACAAAAACATTAGCAAGCAGCGACAACACAAAACATTGCCTGTTTTATCCCAGATACAGTGAAATCTTCGTATAACGATATCCTGTATAACGATAAATCCTTTTATAACGATTTTTTTTTCAGTGTTCCCGATAAACTCTCATTGAATGACACTTCAAAAGCCTTTCCATATAACGATATTTCTTACCACAATAATCCCTCATTAGCGATATTTTTGCATTCTCTCATTAACCGATACTGCTATATTCCAAGAACGTCCCCGATTGCAAAACCCCTTTTACTATGATAAATTCTTTACTATTCTCATATGGATATTTTTCTCTGTAGTAATAATTACTAATATGTTCTCAAAATAATGCAACTTATCAGTTTAGAATTTTTATGCACCATTTTTGTCGAAATGACTAACAGCAGAAAGATAAATGTAAAAATACATAAAGAAACTGAAATAAATGTATTTTTTGTAATAAAAATATCTGTATTAAAAATATTTTATCTTTATGATTGCATCTTTTTTTACGATTTCTTTAAATAAAATATGTTAAAGGAATATTATTAATGCAATTATTATCTAATACAACTGTAAGAGAAATATCCTTCCTGTGACGTTATTCTATATACAGTCGAACTCGTTTATAACGAGCACAAAAGGACAATAACATTTATTCGTTAAATCCAAGTGTTCGTAATAAACGGGTCTTTAAGGCAGGCGCGCTACCAGAAGGGGAGGTTAGGAGGTCAAATTATTGCTTTCTCTAAAAATTTAATTAATACTCACTTTAATTAATTAAATGCTTTTCTCAATTTAATTACAATTAATCCCCCCCTCTCCACAGTAAAACGTTTCTAGTTGTGCTACAACTTTAAACGAAAGAAAGATAAACGGAAAGAAAAAAAAAAGGAAAAGTTTCTTAACAAAACACATTTATTTTCATTCAAAACATTTATTTCCTGAGCTACTGTTCTTCTAAGAAGACTCATTGCTCAAAACATATCATCATTGACATCCCTCAAAATTTCCTCCTCGCTTCAAAAAAGGTGTGAACCCTCCCTGTTGACATTAGAATGCTGAAGGAATTTTTCCTACAAAAGTGTTAAGCCATGGAGAAGTAAAAAATAATACACAAGACAGAAAAATATTGCTCGCTAAAACTAAATCTTGCTCGTTAAAAGCGACTTCTGTTCCATAGACTTAATGTTGATCCAACCAAATATTCTCGCTTCTCTCGGTAAATCCGAGCTCGCTATAAACGAGTTCGACTGTATAACCGAAGATTCATATAATTAAAAATTAAATATTAATAGTATCTCCCCATATTTTGTGTGTCTATGCGAAAACATAACTGTAAACGGTTTCAGAGTATGAGGTTGCAAGTTAAATATAATATTTAAATGATCAGTATTTAAATTATACTTGTATGCCTCTCATTACAACGATAACTCTCTTTACAACAATATTTTTTCTTGCCCACCCCCCCAGTATAGTTGTACAGGGATTTCACTGTATATCGGTTTGCTTCAAACATTTTTTTATACGAGGTTTCGAAATGTTTTGAGGCACAATCCATTATTCTTTTGAACACAAATCTCTAAAACATTTGATGACAATATTTTAGAGATTGAGGTTTCAAAATGTTTTGAGGCACAATCCATTATTCTTTTGAACACAAATCTCTAAAACATTTGATGACAATGTTTTAGAGATTGAGGTTTCAAAATGTTTTGAGGCACAATCCATTATTCTTTTGAACACAAATCTCTAAAACATTTGATGACATCTTTTGCAATAGCACTTAGCGTTATAGGTTGTAGAATGTGGAGAGGGAGGAATCCTTTAAAATGAAATTCAAACTGCCATGGATGTGGAAAAATTCAAAAAGATCATATTTACAAAATAATGATTAAAAAATAAAGTCTTTAATATTGTTTTCCTTAAAAGAGAAAAAAAAATAGTTTTCGATGGATCGTGCTGGTTGTTTGTAAAGTATAATTGACGCCGTTTACAAGATTATCATTTGATAATCGTAGGAAACACGAGAAACTTCTGATTATGGTTGCTTAATCAATTTACTATTTTATCTTAAAAAATAGTTTGCAGATAGCCAAATTTCTTAAAACTTCTAAATTTAATTTTGAAAATTGTAAGAAATAACGTATTTGAAGACTTCACTTCGAATTATTACAGAAACTACTTAGAGTATTACTTTCGCACCTTATGGTAATGATTAAAACTTGGATTTTGATGGTATAAAAACTCACAGAAAATGCTTTGAAAATACTTTAAAAAATGCCGCTAAAGGGCTTAAAAATGCACTTATGAACTTAAAATTATAATTCTATGATCTTAAAACAATTCACATAAACAAACGGCACGATAAATTAAGTCTTAATACAAAATCAATAATTTTAGCTAAATATAAATGGTTTAATTTCCGTATTAAGAAATATGTTCAAAAATGTTACTTACTTTAAAACATTTGTTGTCTGGAACTGAAATTATATTTTTTCCCTTAATCAATGCTTAGTGACATTGAATTATCTGGTGCTTTTTAATATAGTTAAACGTAAGCGACTTTCTACGATCGGAACATATGTTCTTTTGGTTAAACATTCCTTCCAATCTCTACGAATGTGCATATAATGAAAATACAGGTCTACTTACTCATCCGATATTCTTCCGTTGTTTAATGTCTCAGCTGCACTGTTTGTGAAAGAATTAGAAGGGGGCTGTCCATGAATGATGTCACACTTTTTTACAATATTTTAGACCCCCCTCCCTCCCTTTGTCACAAAGTGTCACACTTCAACATACCCCCCTCCCCCCCTTTGTCACATGTCACGCAATACTACATAAACATACACTTGCAGTTTAGAAACAAAGCAATACGTTATAAATCATATTTCTAATTTTATTTTTAAATTTTAACTATGTGTTTTAATGACCTGTAAGTATAGCAATTATTTGTGTAATTTTGAATGGAAGAATAAGATTTACAACACAAAGCATAATTAATATTCAATAACAATAAAATATTAATATAAAAGATCAATTGAAAACAGTAGTATTTTGGAATTTTAAATGGAATTTAATATATTTTGCTTTAAATTTTATCTTTACTTTATGAACCCACAATACTCTAAAACATATAGAATTTTTAAAAAATGCCTCAATATTAGTTTCATTTAAATGGAAATGTGATCAGATTTCATTTATCAATTCAGAGAAGATTTTGAGAATATGGTAACCATATCCTCAAAATCTACTTTGCCTTTTTTTCGGAAAGAAAGGAATGTAAGTGAAAAAAAAAAATCAATTAAAATTTTCCCCAATTAAACTTCAAATTTTGGTAATTTTAAAATAACTTCAAAATCCAATCTACTGATTTTAAACGTTTTTATTTTAACCAAAATATGTGATGTCACACTTCTTGTTACCCCCCTCCCTCCCCTTGTCACAAACTGTCACAATTTCACTGACCCCCCTCCCCCCCTCCATGCGTGACATCATTTATGGACGGCCCCAAGTCTGTTTTAATTCGATTGCCAACTTAACTTTCATCTGATAGGGTCAAGCGAGAGGACACCTGTTTACAGCACAAAATATTTTGGACAACATAAGCGTCGTGGTTTCACAGCTTCTGGAAAACGTAAAATAATGAAGTAGTAAATTGAAATAGTTAAAACTTCTCTCACATAGAAAATTTTGTAAAACGCCAAATATTGCTGCAAAACCTCAGAAAATGCTAAATAATACCTCAAAAACACAAAAAATGCAATAGAATGCAATTATACAATAGAATAAAATTATCATCAAAACCCGCGCCTTAATAATGACTAAGTCGCGGATTTTGATGATAATTGCCTTTTATATATTTTTTTGCATTCTTTCATATTTTTCCTTTTTCAGAGCATTTTTAACCTTTTTTAGGACATTTTTTATGTTTTCGAAGCATTATTTAGCATTTTAGGAGGTTTTGCAGCAAAATTTTGCATTTTTTCTAAGTTTTTTGTTTGAGGGAAATTTAATTTTTTTTTCAGTTTACAACTTCGTTATTTCTTGTTTTCAGAAGATGTGAACCAATGACACCTATGTTATCCACATTTTTCGTGGTATAAACAGGTGTCCTCTCGCTTGATTCTCTTCAAATTAAGCTAAGTTGTCAATCGATTTAAACCAGACTTCTAATTCTTTCACAAATACTGAAGCTGAGGCCTTAAACAACGAAGAATAATCAGATGTAAGCAAATTTGTATTTTCATACATGCACATTCGCAGACATTGGAGGAAGTTTTTTAAATATAAGAACATACATTCCGACCGTAGAAGATCACTTATATTTAACAAAGTTAAAAGGCACCAGATAACAAAGGTAACTAAGCTTTAATTAAAGGAAAATAATATAGTTTTATTTCAAGACAACAAATCTTTTAAAGTAAGTCATATATTTGAACACATTTCTTAATACAGCATTTAGACTATTTACATTTAGCCAAAATTATTGATATTCATATGATGACTTAATAAATTTTATTGTGTCCTTTG
>Ga0115856_100513_pt1 | contig 14476 bp, 7 predicted proteins | sample InSIn4gowninarea_FD_83870 | JGI IMG/M metagenome (GOLD analysis project Ga0115856, IMG submission 83870)
AGTAAAGGGTTTCTGTTGGAAACTGGGCATTTCTGCCAAACAGTTCCAGGTTCCCTACCCCTTACTACAGAAAATTACAAAAGAACAGAACAAAATAAATGGACAATAAATGCAAAAAATCAGAAAAATCAAAAACCAAAAACCGCATAATATATCAGTGTTAGAAAAATAAAAAACACGGTAAAATAAATGAACATGTATGTAAATAACGCGGGAAAATGCATAGCCGTTGCCAAAACCAAAATCTGTAAAGCAAAATTTAAAGTAAACGATGTGCTTGGAAATTACCAACAAGTAGTTTAGGAAAGGTAAAAGAAAGAAAGTAAATAGTAGAAAAATAAAATATAGCAATTTCCAAGCAGTGGGGAAAATTAAAAACTCCTAAAATTATTAAAAATATTGTCAATAAATTTCAACGGATATCCATTTTCACACGCAGTCTTTCTTAAGGATTGAGAGGCTATATTAAGTTCTTCACTATTGTTACATATATTATTAATTCTTGTTAATTGAGAAACAGTGATATTTCGAAAAACCTTTTTACTAAGATTAGAATCCCAATTTGCCAGAGATTTTACTTTAAAATTAAAATCTTTCCTTTTATCATAAAGGCCAACTTGACAAGTGCTATCAACTATTTTTATTTTTAAATCCAAGAAGTTAATAATATTGTCATTTGAAGTTTTTTTTAAATTAAGTACATCAGGATAAATATCCTTAAATATATCTGAAAAATTATCACAATTATATACTAATAAGTCATCAATATAGCGAAAAATAATAATATTAGAGTTTAAAAAATATTTATTTTCGTAGAAGTGAAGGAATAAGTTGGCAAATGCACTGGAGTAGGAAGTTCCCATAGGAATACCTTTAGACTGTTTAACGAAGCTTATACCATTGTATAAAATATTATTAAAAACACAAAGATCTACCAGATTAAGCCACTTTTTGATGTTACAAGAAAATAGATGATTGTAATTATTATAAAAATAAACACAGATATCCTTAATATTGTTGTGTGGAATGTTAGTAAAAAGATTTTCAAAATCAAAAGTTTCAATGCATTTGCAATCTTTAACTGTTTTTAAGAAGTTCAACACTTTACTGTTGTTAATAATGATTTTACAATTATTATCTTTTAAAATTTCATTTAAAATTTTATTGAGGTAAAAGAAAAATTGCTTACATGCTACTTTATTATAACAGTTTGTACTGCAGGTGACAAATCTGAATTTTACTGGTGTTTTATGAAACTTTACAGTTGCAAACAGGTATGGGAAGTTAAAATTATTAATGCTTACATTACCATTTTTAGCAATTTTTAAAAGGTTTCTCTTAATAATTAATTCTGTTTGAGAGATGGGTAAATAAGTATTGTTTAAAAGATATTCACTTAATAAGAGCTTCTTATAAAAGGATTTACAAATTATTGCAAAATTATTATCTGCTTTATCAACTGTGGTAATAATAAATTTACTTTTAAGATCTTTAATGCTATCTTTAATATCTTGCTTAAAAAAACCAGTCTTAAATTTCTTAATCTTTTGCTTTTTCAAATACTCAATATTAAAAAGCTTAATTAATTGTTGCTTCCATAATTTAAAACCCTCGACAGGCCAATTATACTTATAAGATACTTTAGCAATAAAAAAATCAACTTCTTTACTAAATTTACTAACAACATTATAATGCTTGCTATAATAACAAGGTCTAAATTTCGAGCCCATTTCCATAAAGTATTTAAGCTTATTATTTTCAATAATGTCTAAATTACCAGTGATAATATGTTTATGATCCTTATCCACAAATTTACTATATTTTTCTAAGCTGCAGTAGCATTCTTCTGCTTTAATAGATTCCAAATTCATACTATGACTATTGTAGTTGCAAATAATACTTTTAAGGGTTTTACCATATGAAAATGTAGTTTGGATATTGCACATATTTTTGATAGGAAATAACATTTTACACTTTTCAATAACATTATTAATATTAACAAGGTCAAACAATTTATTTTCAAATTTTAAAACAAAGTATTCTTTATCAAGCTTTTTATCTTTCAAAACATCAGTGGTACTGGAAATTTTAAGCCTGTATTTTATAATGTCTAAAAGAATATCTTTAATTTGACTGTTGTGGAATTTAAAATCATTGAAAGAATATTTAAGAAACCATTTTAATTCTTTAAGCTTACATGAAAATAATTGCTTTTTAAGTTGTAGAATGTTAATAAAATTAACCTCTTTAAAGTTGACCCTGTTAATATAATTATTTATATCTCTCTTAATTTTATACTTATTTTTACTTCTGGTGCCTCTGTATTTGCTTTTAGGATAAACAAAAGTATTTAAAACTGCATAAACATTGCTGTAGCTTTTGAAACTTTTATTGTTTAAAGTCGAATTTAGTCCATAAGGGTATAAAGCCCCAAACTTACCAATATACATATTTTCAGCAATAAGTCTGTCTTTACAAGAAGTAATAATATCTAAAATAACCAGTTTAGCATTATCAAAATTATGATTTTGAAAGTGTTTTAACTCTATATCATTTTTAAAGTTATCTTGAAATTTCTTTATGTCTGACCTATGTCCATTTATTCTAATATTAAAACAATTTTTAGTTTGACCAATATATATTAAATTACAAGTGTCACAAATTATACCATAAATCACATTAAAGCTTTTACAGAAAACATTGTTACTTGATTCATTAATTTGGATTGCTAGGGCTTGCTTACATGTTTTACACCTCTTGTCCATACATTTTTTAAAGAAAAGATGCTTATAAGAAATATGCGAAGAGAAGAAATCATATGGTAGCTCGTTCGCTAAAGTGGTACCCATATTAAAACCATCTTTATGGCATGGTAGCCCTAATGAATTGATGCCCATGCAAACACCAGTTTCATAACACCTTGTTTGGGCAGGCGTCGTGTCAACTGCCTTGAAATCAAATAAGACTTTATCCATAAAAAGTAGAAGATAACCCATATACATAATGAATAACAAATAAAACACATACAATAAAATAAAAGAACCATAAAAAACCAATATAAAACAATTAAAAAAATAATCAAAAATTAAAAGAGAAAAAAGCAAAAATTAAAATGTTCGAAATATACATACCATCACCAAGACTAAGGCGCTAAAATAATGCTGCACATAAGTACATGATAATTATAAATAAATCAAATTAATACATAATAAATAATACATAAATAAGATTGCAGAGGTAATGGCGCCAAAATAAGCTGCACAAAAACACAAGGCAAAATAAAAATAAAAAGTAAAAAACATTATAAAAGAAAGCAAAATTAGATCAAGAAAATAGGGGAAAAAATATGAGTGCAAGGAAGAAAAGCCTAAAAACCTTTTTGGCCACTCATCAGGGGAAACCAACCAAAAAGGAAGGCAAAAGTAAAGGGTTTCTGTTGGAAACTGGGCATTTCTGCCAAACAGTTCCAGGTTCCCTACCCCTTACTACAGAAAATTACAAAAGAACAGAACAAAATAAATGGACAATAAATGCAAAAAATCAGAAAATCAAAAACCACAAACCGCATGCGGTTTGTGGTTTTTGATTTTTCTGATTCTGATTTTTCTGATAGATCTTTTACAACTACTATTATGTACGGCCCGCGACCCTATTAATATATTTAATTTTGGCCCGCAGCTTCCAAAAGGTTGACACCCCTGCTCTAAGTAATGAACTCAGCGAAGTGAAATTAAAAAAATAAAGATTAAAATATAACATAATGGAATACGGGTGAAGAGGAAGTTTATAGTGAGTTTTTGCATACTGCTAACATCAAGCTTTCGTTAAAAAAAAAATAATGCAAAATCTTATTATCTGTTTTTATTAAAATATTCGAAAATTTTCGACAGATGGCGCCACAATACGTTTTTCATATTCCTTTTGCGACAAACAACGGCAAAAGTTATTCAAAAAGGGTGTTTCACAGATAGGTGACACACGCTAAACCTTTTTCGTGGGCATGCGCAGTAACGACATCTGGAGTTTAGCGTTTACGTTACCGTAAGCATACACGGCGTGCAAAAACTCGTATTGATGGTAGAAGTCGTTTCGTTTGTCACTCTACGGTCATTTTCTTTTCTCTCAGGAAAGCAAATTAGACGGGACCTATTATTTAAAGGAGATTCCAAAATACACCAAACACCCATGATCGAAGCTGGAATCGAACCCGCAACTGCTGAATTTTAGACAAGAGCGCTAGCCACCTTAGTCAGCAGTCCACTCAATGATAATAAAAAGAAAGCAAGTAGCTAAATCCCATGTCATTGGCTAATAAAAGTTGAAATTTATTGTTATGTTATAATTTGCGCTATGGAAAGACTTCACTACATTTGAAAGATTTGACTTCATTCTTATAAGTGAGGTGCAACTAAATAATTTTCGCTTACTGATATTTTCTGGAGAAAAAAAGTTGTTATATAAACTTTTAAGCAAATGACTTTGGATGCCTTCTCCAGCATAAAATGAGAATTATGAATTATCTACATAAAATTTAAAATGAAAATGAATGTTCTGTATTACATGTTCATTAATTATTTTTCTTTCACTATTATCAAAGGTTTCGGTTCCCTAAAGATATTTTCATTTAAAACTCCATGTTAAGAAACAGTTCGAAACATGGACTTTATCTCTTTTAGTATGACCACTCTATAGTGTTTAACGATAATAACGTTACGGCTACGCTAAGTTCAGTAGATGTGAAGCCATGACACTTTTATTACCCATATTTTTGTGTGAGCAGGTTTCCTCTTGTTTGACCCTCTTCAAATGAAGGTGGGTTGTCAATCGATTTAAATCAGACTTTTAATTCTATCGCAAATAGTGAAGCCGAGACTTTAAAAACGAAGAAAAATCGGATGTAATCAAATCTGTATTTTCATATATGCATATTTTTATAGATTGGAAGAAAGTTTTTAAAATATAAGAACATATATCCCGGCGTATAAGATCGCTTACATTTAACAACGTCAAATTTCACCAGAGGATTCAATGTAACTTAGATTTGATTAAGGGAAAATTACAGTTTAATTCAACAAATCTTTTATAGTAAGTCATATATTTCAATATATTTCTAATACATTTTGCTAAGGCATTTTAAAAACATTTTTAAAGCATTTTTATGAGTTTTAACGTCATCAAAATCCGCAACTTAATATATAGCACACATAAATTGTTTATAAACTATCGTAATATCATTTATGAACATTTCATGGCATAACACAACCCTAGTCAATCTCCCTCTTGTAAGAAAACGTTATTTCAGCTGCCACCGATGACGCGGTCTCAGGAATTTCTGTAATCTCCCGATTATTTGGCTCGCGTCGCAAAAACTACAAAACACAGAATTATGGTTATGCTCTCATTCGCACAGAAATGTTTAGAGAACAAGCTGACAGAATTAACATTGCAACCTAAGGAGTAGTTCAACAGCTATTCTACGTTAAATTTAGTGTTTTCGAGAATTGATTTGAACTCTCTGTCAGTCAAAATCTATTTGCAGTACATGCATCATTTTTTTTTGTTATTTTGAATTACGCATTTCTTTATAAAATCTCACTTTAGTTAACCAAGTCTATTTTTTTAATGTCTTTTTCTCAAAAACGCTACTTTTTATTGAAAAATTTAAGATATTCACATCAAAAACATGCTGCTCACAGGCCAAAACTATTCTTTTGGATTATAAAAGAATTTTATAGATTACTCAATTAGTTTTATAACTATTAAATAATTAACGTAACTAATAATTAATTGACTGTTTTAACAAGCGTTTCCATTATTATTATTATTCAAAACTAACGGAGCAAAATTATTATTTAATTCATAGATGTAACAAGTAGGGGAAACTAGGGAGGTTTGACCCACTTTTCACAAAAGTATTTTTATTTTTTTTGGGACATAATCAAATTTCAAATTTGATTTTATTTGTTAGCTTAAAATGTTTGGCAACTTTTTATGTCATTTTTTCCTCTTAAATTATCTACATTTTTTTTTTTGATTTTTCAAGAGTGTCCAAACTGGGTCAAACCTCCCCACTTGAGGCAGGTTTGACCCACTATGAGGGAGGTTTGACCCACATGAATTTAAAGTTAATAAAAGTCATGGCTCAATAATTAAATGTCTAGAGATAAATTATTACACGTAATACGCAATAATTGTATTGAAAAGAAAGCAATAACTGTTTTATTTAACAAATGGCACAGGAGAGATGAACTTGCAGCAGCAAAAATAATTTTTGGGCTGAAAAAAACTATCACTTGTGATTACTCCTACATTGTATTTGCAAATGGCTAACGAACAGAAATAACATATTATTCTACTTGATATTGTTCTGCCATCGGCTGCTCATCAGTTGAATAAATGTTTAAATACGAAAAAAGTAGGGTGGGTCAAACCTCCCTAGTTTCCCCTATGTTGTTTTCAATAAGCGTGTTTTGTTTGAATGCGTAGAAACTGCGCAAGGCATACACAGCAGGATAAATAGCGCACAGTACGTAATTTAGTACGTATTATTGTAATTACCCGTATGTACCTTATTCTGGCTAATAAAAAGAAGGGACAAATACTTCACGATCAGCCCTCGTATTTTAGACATCGTTAGCTAATATCTTTAATCTAGCTTTTATTGTTTTCTCAATTACACGTTGCCATAGCAACAGCAATTTTAAAGGAATTTCCGGACTTGAGAGATTATTGGTTGACTTCAGTAGGAAAGCATTTTGACCTCTTTAACATTTAATAAAACACTTAAGGTAGCACTTAATTTAATTAATTCGCAAGCAACTTACTTTCGCCATTTGAATAAAATTACCTTTGAATTAATATGTCCTTGTAGTTATTTGGACTACGCTAATAACAAAAGTGGGACTTCTTGATTTTTCGGGAAATTTTCGCATTTAATTTTCGAGGGTTTTTTCTATTATTGGTTTCGAAGAATTTCAGCTGAGAGAAGTTAATTTAGTTGTAGTTAAAAGGTTTTGTGGAATGCGTGAAAATTTTATAGTTTCATTACCAAATGCGCCATTTTGGAAAACAAGTTAGAATTCGATATTGCATTTTCATAGTTAAGTTAAAGGAATTCGGTATATAACAGATAAACATTGTTGAATGAGAATAAGGAAATGTAAAAAAATAAAGATTTGTTGGTATTGACGTATTTTCAAAGAAAGGAAGGCTATTAGATAAAAGCCTGTAAAATCTTCCGATTTAATCAGCGAAGTGTTTAGTAAAAAAAATCGCATCAGTATGATATTTTCGTAAATATTTAAAAGAAACGTAAAATAAATACAAGAAGTCATCAAAATAAAAATAATGATAATAATAAAACTTGGTGCTGGCGTTCCAGTTTAACCTCTGAAAAATAGTATTTGCAACTGTAATCGATAGAAAGATTTTTTTAAATGAAAAATATAGAAAAACATCTAAACTCTGCGTTGATTTAAATTATCATCTCCTTCCACTATCGTAAGCAAAACCTTTGCATCAGGGACTTAACGGATTTGAGAACCTTGTTGCCAGATTCCAGATTTAGCAATAAAATTTTGCATTAAAAATGTATAACATTTTGTAAATTAAAAAAATTTTAATTTGGCCCTGAGAATCGGATCTCTGTGCTTTTCTGCACCAGAACGCCAAATTTCGTACGTCCACCGTGTTAAACTAATATTTTATTGACGAAAATTAAAGAAAATCAACTAAACTTCACATTAATTTATGCATTTTTTTGTCTATTTTATTTATCATAACAAAACGGTTGTCATGGACCAAGACAACATGTTGGTTGACAAGGTTGACATGTTCAATGACACTTTTATCCACTGAGAGCAGAAACCATTTTCCAATGGTTAATAAAAAATTATTATTAAGAAATTTCTATAAAATTTTAGTATTAAAATTTTATTATAATTTTACTAATAGATTATAGTTACTCATAATACGCTATCCCGCTTAAGACGCTTTCCCGTTTAAGACGCTCTTTTGAGCTAGTCCCTTGAAGAGCGTTTTAAGCGAGTTTTACTGTATTATAAATATAATTTAATATGTATGTATGCGACTAATGAAAGTAAAACATCAGAATGTAAAGAAAATGTTTTACACGTAACTTTCCATATACATTAACGAAATTACATAATCTTACTTGGCACCAGCAGCTTGAAACAACTCAACCCATTTTACCGGATCATAGAACTCTGCAACTTGGGAGCAAAATCCTGGCAAGCAAATTTTGGTTTGTAGTTCTGGCTCATGAAATCCACGTACTGCTTATATTTGCCATTCCAGTTGCTCCAAAACCACTCTGAACCAAACGATGGAACAGAAAATACACACCAGTGTATGAAAATGTCTATTTTTGCGTCGTCATACCATGCAGGGAAAGGTCTAGCATCCAAAGACGACCAAGTTGCATTATACGTATTTGGCGTTTACGAATCCCAACTTTAATGCAGCCAATAGAAGATTTAAAAGCTTCGCCAGTTTTGTTTTGCTGTCACGAATGTCAAATTTAGGTACTTAAATATAATAATGTACGAAAGAAAAGTCTATACACAATTCGGTCTGCTGCTTTTTTAATTTTATGGCGAAGTTTTTAATATTTCTTTTAATCTATGCTGTCTAAAGAGTGTTTCTTTGTTCAAGGAAAGATAATTTATAAGGTCAAAAGCCAGAATAATACTGCAACAGTCAATGAATTCTCAAAATGTAGTGTGTTAAACATCGAAAAAAAATATATTTTATGATTTTAACTGTTTATGACTTCTTTACTAATTTTAAGAAGAATTATATTTCAAAATTTATTTTGTAATTGCTTTGTTTTATAACTAGGTCGTGCATAAAATGGCAATATTTTCGGAAAACTGTTTCCTGTTAAATATCTGAAAAATGGTTATTCCTTTTGAATGGGTAAAAACGATGTTACGCTCTGTCAGTATATGTAGAATTGATTTTATTCGATTTCGACTTTTTTCATTGCCAATTATGCCTGTTTAAAATAAAAATTATCACACTGACTGAAATTATATTGTTAATTATATTATTATTTAATGTTGAACATTTCGTCGAACTAAATTTAAATTTCGCTAATAATGATAAGGACATTTTTGGTCTTACAGACAGTCCTAAAAATTGCCATTTACAATAGAAATTCGTCATACGTTACACAAAACCATTAATGTATGCACTATCAAAGTCGCTAAGCAGACCAAATTATATTTTTCTTAATATTAAATTTATAACAAAAATTAAGTATAAGCCACAACATTCTTTTATTAAAAAATACGGAGTTAGCGCACACTAATCTGAATACTTTCTAAACGAATATCGCTTCCTAAAATGAAGTAAATTACGCTGATATAAAGAAAGAAATTTACAAAACAATGCAGTATCTCACACATTATAGAAAGTAGCTGTTGATAGTGAGCCAACATCTCAACGAAAATCTAAAAATTCCCAAATTTTGAAAAGAAATATGTCGTTTATTTTATTTTAATAAAGAGATCGAACATTTTTATTTAATTTGTAAAGATGCATGTAAACTTTTAAATAACGTAACTGTAGAGAACTGAGTAATAAATCAAAATTTAAAATTCTTAAATTTTATAAATGTAATTTTTTAATTTTAAAACGCCAGATCAATATTATTTAAATCATTCGTAACGTTTATTACAATTCGAAATATGTTTACGACCAACGCGTTCGAAAATAAGGACCGATCATAGAATTTGCATTGCCTCCCGCTTAATAATAGTAATTCATATTTGTTTTCCATTTCTTTACATGTATGCAAGCTTTCATGTTCCAAAACAGCAATGGCGGCAGCCCATACTTTTGTTATATCGAGATTTGAAAACATACTGCTGTACGTACCACTTTAAAAAATTGAAGCTCTTTTAAATAAAATATCCTTCGAATTTTTCATAATCAATAATTTTCTTTTGTTAAGTTCATTTAATTAGCCAAAGCAACATAAATCCCAATACTCCATTCAAAATCTTTAAACACTTTTATTTATGCATTAATTGAAAGCAATTTTAAATTAAACTGTAAAAATTAAACTTTAAAATTTTTTTAAGTAAACTGTAAAAAAAATGTTTACTTTGCACCAGCAGCTTGAAATAACTCGGCCCATTGCAGAGGGTCAAAAAATTCTGCGGTGAATTTAGAGGCAAATTCTTGATATCCGAAATTCGGTTTGAAATTAGCGCTCATGAAATCTACATACTTCTTCGAACCATTTTCCCAATATTTCCAAAACCATGCTGAGCCAAAAGATGGAACAGAAAAGATGCCCCAGTGCAAAAAAATTCCTATTTTTCCATGATCATACCAAGATGGCAATGGCCTATTGTCCAAAGAATTCCATGTTGCATCATACTTCGAAAACGAAAGAGTCACTGAACCAATAATCAGTAAAATTCGCAATAACGACGCCATTTTGTTTGGCTTTCGAAAATCAAACGAATTCTAACTGTTTCAGGCATGCGTTATTCAGTTTTATTCTAAATTCTAAAAGTTGTAAAACATTTCACCTCTTTTCAGCTAATCACTATGGTAGAACGATGTTTATTCGTGAACGATAAGATCATAGATGTTAGATAGTAGAATCTGAAAAACATATGATAGGACACTTTTCTATGAACAATTTTGTACTAATTTTTGTTTATCAACAACCAAAATCTGTTTTCTAATTTTATTTTAGAATTTGCATTAATCCTTATTATTTTAGTATTACTGTATGATAATTAATATATATTTTTTATTTCAAAATGGCGCATTTGGTAATGAAACTATAAAATTTTCACGCATTCCACAAAACCTTTTTCTACTAAATTTTGTTTACTAACACCGAATTTCGTGTTCAGATTTTGAACTCTTTCTATAAATGTAATGATTGTTCACTAATAACTCAAAGTTTGAAACTTTTATAAATAAATGTCACTGTTTACGTTTAACGATTTTTTTGCTTTCAAACAAGAATAAAAATAGAGAATATTCTTATTCTTAGAAATATTTTTCGGCAAATGTTAAACTATGAAAATTTAAACTTGCACTGTAAACATTTTTAAAAGATTAAACTGAAAAAAATAGAAAAAACTACAAAATTTCTGTGTTATCTCAAATTTTTAATTTTGTGATAACACAGTAAAATATTTTTGAATTTTCAATTATTTTTCTAACTAAATCCTTATATTCTAATTACGTATACATAAACATGCAAATTTAATAAGGAAATTATTCGCTTTGTATCGCTCTCTCTCTCTCTCTAGTAATTAATACTTAGGTCTATTTAAACCAAACTACATGCATGTTAAGTGATAAAAACAAAACATTAGAGTGTAGAAAAAACGCAATACACATAAATTTTCATATACATTAACAAAATTACAGGAACCTTAATCTTACTTGGCACCAGCAGCTTGAAACAACTCAGCCCATTTTACCGGATCATAGAACTCTGCAGTAAATTTGGGAGCAAATTCCTGGTAAGCAAATTTTGGTTTGTAGTTTTGTCTCATGAAATCCACGTACTGCTTCGATTTGCCATTCCAATTGCTCCAAAACCACTCTGAACCGAAAGATGGAACCGAAAATACACCCCAATGCAAGAAAATACCAATTTTTGCGTCGTCATACCATGCAGGTAAAGGTCTAGCATCCAGGGACGACCAAGTTGCATTATATTTGGCATTTACGAGTCCCAACGTTAATGCAGCCAATAGAAGATTTAAAAGCATCGCCATTTTTTTTTCAGTCACGTATGTCAAATCTAGATACGTAAATCTAATAACGCATGAAATATTATTTATACACAATTCAGTCCGCAACTTTCATATTATGGCTTGGTTTTCGATGCTTTCTTTTAATCTATGTCTGTTTAAAGAGTGTTTAGTTATTTGCGGAAAGATAACTTACAAGGTCAAAAGTCAGCATGATACTGCACCAATCGTGGAATTCGATTAAAAAAATGATTCACGATCTTATCGCATTTTCTGTGAGCAGACGATTTTGTTGATCTATGTTATCTATCTATTTATGTATCAAAATGTAATGTGTTTAAACACTAAAATAAAATATAATTTATGGATTTAACTGTATAAAATTTATTTAATACATTTTAAGAATAATTATATAATAAAATTATTCGATTACATTTTCTCGTATAAACACATTGACACTACTTATTCAGTCGCGTGTATCTTAATTATTTTGTTTGTAAAGCGGCAATATTTACCAAATGGTATTTTCTGTTAAACTTCTGAAAAAATGATATTCTTTTGGGTGGGCAAAAATGATGTTACGCGCTTCAAACTTTTTTTATTGCCGATTTGGCGTGATGAACATAAAAATTATGCTACAAGCACAAGCTGGCTAGAATTATTTTTAGCTTAGTATTTAAAAGGATGGGGTATAGCGCTCAAGACTGTAAGAATAAAAAAAAACACTTGTATATATTTTTATTATTCAAGTTATTCTCTGTCTGTTATATAAAATTTAATCTGTAACTGTTTAGAAAAAAAACATAATGATCATGCTGTTATCATTTGTTGACATTTATTTTTGCACTAAATATAAAAGGCGTCTACGTTAAAAAAGATTTGAGAATATTTCATATGAAGAAACAAAGGTAAGGAACACTTGATCTTCGAAGTTCTCACAAAAAAACAACCAACGCAGTTATTTAAACCAACGATAAAATAAATTAAAAATTTTGTATTTGAAGACTTGTGTTCAGTTTTAAGATAATAAAATCGTTGCCGGAAGCAAGACAGTTACGAGATTTAAAAAAAATATATTCACTTTTTTCTTTTATGTTCACGGTGTTTCTGAGCAGAATTTTTGATTGAATCATTGCAAAATGGAAGTTGGTTCAAAATTAAAATAACCAATATCTGAGCAGACATCGGATTTCCACTCACTGGGGTTCGGCTAAAAAAGGATGCCGCCCCCTCTTTCCGTTAGCTGTTAATAGGAAATGGACATGATAACAACAAGAACAACAAGAATTTATTTAGTTCCTTGAATCCTAATCATATTGTTTAGAAACTGGCAATATTTATGGAACATTTCTTATAAAAATTACAGCGTCTTTTATTCTTGTTTCCGGTATTTGTGATTGGAATTTAAGTTAAAATTAATGCGAAAATATAAGGGTACGAAGAGAACTGAATTCGACACAAATTTTTTTTTTATTTTTTTTTATTGGCGAGACATCAGCAGTAGTTTGCTATGGTCCTGGGGATCGCCGGAATTATGACCCTCTTGTAAAGGGCGCCCGTTGGGCGGAGTCATGTCGCCACAAGTTGGACATACCACAGGGGAACACCCATGCCTTACCCGGGACTCGAACCCGGGCCCGTGGCTTGGGAAGCAGACGTGCTATCCACAATACCGATCGGGCGGCAATTCGACACAAAATGAAAGCGAAAAATGAAGCAAGCATCATGTGGCTACGAGTCGAAAATATGAAGGTTCTTACTTCTGAAGATCCATGCCTAAATTGTGGTAAGGGTTTAGTCAATGTCCGCATAGCTGGTGTAGGCAGAAATATGTCAATGGTCATGGTCAATGGTATATCTCCTCATATGAATAAAGTACATATAATGTAATTATAGGTAAGCTAAATGTTCTTAAGCCAACATAAAGAAACGCTCGATTGGTTTGGTTTGTCGCTCTACGGTCGTTTTTTGCACACGAGGGACCTACTGTTTGAATTGGATTTTGAGCAGCTTCAAACACCTGAGGCGGGAGTCGAATTCGCAAACTGCTGAACTGAAGACCAGAGCGCTAGCCATTCAGCCTCATTTGGCCCGAGAGGCACTCGTAGACAAGATGCTTAAGATTAATTCTTGTTTTTATCTTTTTATTGTAAATACGAAACTATAAAATCTTTGGTTTATATCTTGAAATGTTAGAAAAGCGATTATCAATAATATGATATAAATTATTCGCAAGGTCATGTTTTACGCTTCTGGATTGCTCTACTAATAGAATCACAGTATTTACAGCTTTCACATCACTAGGATGGTTTTGGTTTTTCGCTCTACGGTCATTTTTTGTACACGTGGGCTGATTACACGGGGACCTATTGTTTAAAGTGGATTCTGTATCACTACAAGCACTCAAATTCAAGGTAGGAATCGAATTCGCTAACTGCTGAACTGAAGGTCAGAGCCCTAACCATTCAGCCGCAGTTGGGCTAAAAGTGGGGATGGAAAGACGCAGTTTCACGAAGCCGTTTCAGCTATCGTCTCTATGGTTACGACAAATCTGGGAAACGAAAAAACGCCACTTCTGAGGAAATGGACAATAAAAATAGTAGTAACTAGAAAGTAGAGTAGTAATTCAAAATTAGAAGAGTAACTATAATCTATTAGTAAAATTATAATAAAATTTTAATACTAAAATTTTATAGAAATTTCTTAATAATAATTTTTTATTAACC
>Ga0115856_100516_pt1 | contig 14437 bp, 7 predicted proteins | sample InSIn4gowninarea_FD_83870 | JGI IMG/M metagenome (GOLD analysis project Ga0115856, IMG submission 83870)
GTCGTTGTCGACCAAGTGTCCGTGTCGACCAAGTGTCGTGTCGACCAAGTGTCCTTGTCGACCAAGTGTCGTGTCGATCTTTTGGTTGTCGACCAAGTGTCGTGACGACCAAGTGTCTTTCGACCAAATGTCATGGACCCATATTTGTGTTTGTATTATCTTTTCATTGTACAATTTTGAAATAATGTTTCAAGGTGGGCGGCATGTTGGGACTTTAATTCATGCTTGCCTCACAAATATGGGCACGCGTAACCGCCGCGCGCGTAACCGCTGCCAATTGTTTTACTGTTAACGTTTTATTCAAGTTTCAAACTGAGAGAAATAAACATTGTCAACAAATTTGTGCTGCTTCTTTTCCTCGTCCTCTTCAAGCTCTTTCCCCTGGGGGGTCGCCAATATTGATGGCCAACATCTTAGGTGGCACCCGGTGGGTGAGCCATCGCTACCCCTAACTGGACAACACAGGGGAGCATCCATGCCTCGCCCGGTACTCGAACCCAGGCGCGTGGTTTAGGAAGCAGACGCGCTATCCACTGGCCCATCGGGCGGCGACATTTTAGTCCCGCCAGAAGCTTCCTGTTTAAAAAATTTGTACGTTGTGTTCACACGTACGAAACCACGCTGCTTCAATTCAAACCTTCCAACCACGAATCCGAAAGACGAAGTTGTTACTATAATATCCGGTTACAGTTAATTTGCAACTTATAAGTAGTTTCAGCAAGTTTAAATGGCGTCGAAATAAAGTATAAAAATGACGTAAATTAAACGTAAGTTTAAATAACGTTAAAATTAAATAAAAAAAACAACGTAAATTCGACGTCAATTGAGTAACGTCAAATTTTGGTTAAAAACTAACGTAATTTTTTACGTCAGTTTTTCGCAATTAACTATATTAACCTTTTTTTGACCAAATATTTGACGTTATTTATGACGTATTTTACGTGAGTTTGCTACTTGGGATGGGACCATATAAGAAGTTAAATTTCTTAGGTTTTTTTTTATATAAAATTACGTTTATCATAAGATTTGTGTAACTGAAATACATAACTATGACGAATATTTGCTTAAATAAGGCCAGTCGTGTTGCAGACTATGTCGTCTGTAGATTGCTTCCATTTAATACTGAAGTTAAAATCTTTTACCGAGTCTGCGACTCCGATACACAGAAAGCTATAAACTACGCGTTCAGTTTTACGATGGTGCGTTCCCCGTTAGACGCTGGCCATCGTAAAATTTGAGTGTCGGCGGTATCAAATGTAACGTATGTGGATTTTAAGGTTCAATTTAATACGGATTCGTTTCGTGTCTTATGTAAAAGGTTGTAAAACACAGCTGTGTGGAAGACATTGAAGTCAGACAAGGGATTACACAGCCTTTAGATTTCTTTGTTTTTCCTCAAAAGATTAAGGAAACGGAAACGTAAAGTTTTTCATTTTGCGGCAATAAATCTTGGAAGTTTCGGTTTAATCTTTAAATTGCATGTTTAGTGTTTATTTGTTTAAAACACACACACACATACACACATACTTGGAAATTATTTTCTGGTGCTTCAAACAGAAATCTTCTCTTCTTCCTGCATCATATATCGAAGCTAGCAATTCCGGACATGAAAATAAATTATTTCTATAACAACACATAAGAGGATGGCTACAACCCTTCAGCTCTTTATATACAGTGTACATTCATGCATTCATAACTAAACACTGCGTTAAAATCGTTTTAGATAGGTACATTAGATAGATTTATAGACTAAATAAATTAATTAAGATAGATAGATTAGACAGACTGAGATAGATCAATCTTTTGGAAAAATCATGTAGTATACTATTTTTGCCTAAATTGATTGCTACATAAATTTTACGCGCATTTAAAAGAAAACTACAAAGTCACCTATCATCACAGCATCTATTTCATCATTTATATTTAATGAATGAAATCAGATTACAAAATCTATCAGTTTTATTCTGTTTAGAACGTGGCACAGTCGTAGAAGCTCGATTCCCAATAGAACCCCAAAAGTGAAGCAGCAAGGCCGGAGGCCAGTGCTTGGGAGGGCGACCACCTCTCGAAGACTAGTTGGCACGCGGGACCCTGTTCGCTAAAGGGAGCTGGTGCACGTAAATTATGTCGTGACTCCAATGTCCTCCATGTGCCAAGCCAGGTTACGGTCTCTCATCTATAAATTGTCTCAAAATTAAGAGATCCAAAAGCCAAGTAGTACTTCTACCCACTGGAACACATTACCTGTAAAAAGGACTTGGCCCGGCCATGAAGTTACGCAAGTGGGCGTCACGTTTTCCTCTTCCAAGTAAATGCGGAGTGAATTTTCACATAAAGTACTATATTTGAATATAGCAGCTATTTATGGGGTGGTTCTGTAAAAAATACTGTATTAAACATTTAAATGACTATTACGTATCTATAAATATATAAATGGATGTTGGTACGCGTATGAAGACGGTATTATAAGGAAGGTTATAAATGTTGACAAGTGAAAAGAGAGTTATATAGAGTAAGAATAACAAATTATATACGATTAGGAAAGGTTATGAATGAGAGTTAGCAGCGCCCCCTAGCGGTCATATTCTAATTTTATGTAGGGAGCTTGGATTGCAGTGCAGCAAAATGATGCTTCATATTAGGACACAGATGGAACTTGGGAGTGTCACAGATGTGAGTTGGTGGCGCCCCCTAGCGGTCATTTTCTAATATTATGTAGGGAGCTTGGATTGCAGTGCAGCAAAATGATGCTTCATATTAGGACACAGATGGAACTTGGGAGTGTCACAGATGTGAGTTGGTGGTGCCCCCTAGCGGTCATTTTCTAATTTTATGTAGGGAGCTTGGATTGCAGTGCAGCAAAATGATGTTTCATATTAGGACACAGATGGAACTTGGGAATGTCACACATGTGAGTTGGTGGCGCTCCCTAGCGGTCATTTTCCAATTTCACGTGGAGAGCTTGGAAGGGAGCGCAGCAAAAATATGTTACGTACTAGGACACTGGTAGCACTTGGGAATGTCACAGATGTGAGTTGGTGGCTCCCCCTAGCGGTCATTTTCCTGTTTCACGTGGAGAGCTTGGAAGGGAGCGCAGCAAAAATATGTTACGTACTAGGACACAGGTAGCACTTGGGAATGTCACAGATGTGAGTTGGTGGCGCCCCCTAGCGGTCATTTTCCTGTTTCACGTGGCGAGCTTGGAAAGGAGTGCAGCAAAAATATGTTACGTATTAGGACACAAATAGCACTTGGGAATGTCACAGATGTGAGTTGGTGGTGCCCCCTGGCGGTCAATTTTTACATTTTATTTCAACAATCTTGAATGTGGTAAGAGAGCAGCATTATAAAGAATGAAGTAAATAAAACTAGGACATAATTTACTTGAGCTTTTTTAATGTGAGTTTGCAGCGCCATCTAGCGGTCATTTTCCAATATTACGGAGTTACTTTAGTAGAGATAGCAGTTAGAATATGTTACATGTTAAAACACAAATCACTTTAGGGAATGCAATTGATATGAGATTGTGGTGCCCTCTGGCGGTTATTTTGTAAGCTTCATAGAAACATTCTTGGAGGTTTGAATAGGAAAGCATTGAGTGTTAAGTAGTTAATAAAGCAAGGATATGTTTTTGATGTTAGTTAGCAGCGCTCACTCGCGGCTATTTTGCGCTACACAGAGAAGTTGAAAGAAAAGTGCTCAGTCGTAGGTAACTTGACAGAGAATGCACATTTCAGTCTTTTCAGTCTTTTACAAGTGAGTGAACGTATTAAGTTTACTTAATGATTGCGTGGTGTTCGTGTGTTCTGTTTGATTTTGACGGCCATTTTGTAAATTTCATAGCAACATACTACTAAGTGGGAAGAGAGCAGCATTGAGTAGAATGAAGTATTTGAAACAAGCACACATCACCATCAGCTATGATTTTAAAAGAAATACAGTTCCATCATTGTTAAGCAATTTTATGGATTCTTTGCACATTCTGACAAGTTTTGGTTTTTGGCATTCAAATAATTGTATGGGCCTCTTTCTATGAATAATTTTATATATACCTGCGGATCCGATGCTAAATACTTTCAGTGCATTGGTTATCTCTGATTAAAATTTTTTCTATGGCCACCACATTTTCTGGGATTGTAGCTGTCAAGGCTCTTTGTATGTGAGGAACACATAGAAAATGTCTTGCCACATAGAGCCTTGAACACATAGAAAGAGCCAGGAAATAACTTCAATCTCAAAGAAATACTTTGAGCCATCTGAACATAACAATATGAGGTTTGGTTTTGTTTGTCGCTGTACGGTCAGTTTTTGCACACGTGGGCTTATTAGACCGGGACCTACTGCTTAAAGTGGATTCCGAACCACTACAAACACCCAAGCCCAAGGCGGGAATAGAACCCGCGAACTGCTGAACTGAAGACCATAGCGCTAGCCATTCAACCACAGTTGGCTTGAGGTGAAGCTTTGTTTTCATATGCTAACTGTTGACATTGAAGTCATTATTGTTGATTTATCCCTACTTTATGATCAAAGCAAATCACCCTGAGATGATGCTCTCACATTGCTTCCATTTTCCTTTCTTTTAAAATGTATTCTAAAAACAATTAAATTGAAATTACACATTAAAGAATGCTGTTGGTGATTAATTTTTTTAAAAGACAGATATAACAAATACCTATAAATTCTATTAAGACCCCTAAAGATGATTAACAGAAGTCATGTTGAAGTTTGTAATTAGGTTCTCGATTTATTCATCATCCAAAATGTATGGCATTTTAGAATAAATGATAGCTTTGTATAAAAGAATTTTCTCACTTAAAACATTTGTGAAAACATCACTTTTCCCCCAATATTAATACCGAAGACTATGTGGAAGCTACTAACGTTTGCTGCGTTCTGAATGAACCTAAATTAGACATGAACCCCAATAATTTAACTAAATTTTAACCAGAAAGAAAATGTGATTTTATTATTTAAATATATTTTAGATTTAACCAAGACGAATCTGTTTTGTTCATTGCATAGTATATATTAATATATTTTTTTAAATCCAAATATAAGTTTAATTTCGATCTACCGCTGTTTTCCCCCACCATGGCGGAAATGTTGTTATTAACACAAAAATTAAGAGATAAATTATAAAAATATACTTGAAAAAAATTAAAATCGTCTTATATTTTTCTTCTCTGGGAAACTAAAGCAAAAAATATGCACCAAAACTTTAATTGAGTTTGTACTGTTTCTGAATGCGTGCGAGTTATAGTGTGTTCCGAATGCGTATGCATTGTTTCTTAATTCTTACGTACTTGTGTGCATACTACTTTTTGAATGTGTGCATCGTGCATACTGGTGTGCATGTGCCGTGCTTTTAAATGCGTGATTCACGCGCCTGTGCTAGCATGGGGGAGAGTAGTATTTGATTGTAACCGTATATTTGAATTAGCGTATATGCGTAGCTCGTGTTCGTATGTGTGCACATCGTGCGGGCTTGTGTGTTGGTTGAATTTTTAGATTATGTGTACTGAGGGTTCGGAAAGAGACTTCTAATAGATAAAAGATCTTGAAACGAAATTCAACCTTGAATTACTACATACCATATCAACTGAAAAAAAAGATGATTGTACGACAAGAAACAAGTTTGCATTCGAAGTTTCAAATACAAAAATCAGAATCTGGTTTGGTAAAATCTTTAATGAAGATTTAAATATTTTAAAACTTATTCCTTTATTTTTAAATAAGTATACGTAAAAAATAAAATGCTATATGTCTGAAACAACAGGAATTTCACTGTCGAGGATTCATATTGGTAGGACTGCCGGTTCCATTTATATTTTAAAAAAAGTGACTTAATTACTCAAACTTGGTGCCTGATTAAAAAGGCCGATTGTTGCAATATAAAAATTAAAGCCAGTTTTTTCTGACATGCATGCTGTGCGACAACACAGAAGTACATTTTCTTTCCTTAAACATAAACTTTTATCAAAGCCATTTTATTTAGCTTTAATGGTAATTTGTTTTTCTTTCACCATAAAGACTCGTTATATTTTAAATGTGATATATAGCAAGAACTAAATATCAGACGACAAGTTGTAATCTTGCAACTCTCCTCGGACAAAGTAAATAAGAACTCAAGAAAAATATGTTAGTACAAAAAGAAAATTAAATCGGAAACTAAGATGAAACATTTTAAAATTTTATCTCAGCCATAATTTGATTTGTGTGATTTTAATTTTATTCTCTTAACGAAGATCTAACATCTATAATAATAGTGTATACGTTCACATGAGAAATTTCTTATTTAATTATGCACTGAAGTCACTGCTTTGCTTAAAATAAAATTCATTTTTAACGCACAACTAATTTTAGCCAAAAGATGTATGAAACAATGTGATGCAAAGTTGATTTTTTTTAAATTTTCTAATTTTTTTTTTTCATTTTTATGTCACTGATCACTACGCAAAATTATTCGTACGCGCATATGTGACTGTGAGTCTGTGAGCTTTTCTTTGTTCGCTTTTACCATGAATAGTTCTTTTCCTTTAGCGCTTTTGTCATGGAACTGTTTTGTCCACGCTAAAAATCCAGTCAAACCACATTTGAAGTCTAAAGTGGCATTTAGCACCCCTTACCCGCAGGAATGCATTTGTGTTTTCGCTCATCTGTTTTCATTTTCTTAGTTAGAATGATAAACAGAAAGAGCCACACTACTTGGAAATTTCGTGAAAGCATAATTTTTAGCATTATAATATTTTTAGATAGCAATTTTTAGTCTTATAAAAAAAGAAGCAAAAAACTTTTACAATTTAAAAAAAAAAAAAAAACCCTTTTTTTTTTTTTTTTTTTTTTTTTTTTTAAATAAATAAAAAAATACTTTTTTTTTTTTTTTTTTTTTTTATTTTTTTATTTTTTGAAATAAATTTTTTTTTTTTAAATTTTAAAAGTATTATATCTTTAGAGAAAGGATAAATCCAAAATAGCATATCGTGGTTTTCTTTTCTTAAGTTTTTATAGACGCTTCAATATTCAGGATCAGCTATCCAAAAACATTTTTTCTAATTATAACTAATAAAAACGCTAATATGTTACTTTCAATTTTTAACATGTATTCAAAAATCTGAATTATGTAAACTTTAATCATGCGGGAAAATTAATACAAGACCTAAAAATAACGGGTTATGTGAAAGCACTTTCCAATAAAAGTAAAGAATTAAAGATCAAATATTAATTTGAACCATTGGATTAGTCATCGCAAACGTAAATGTACAATGAATATAAATTTGCCTTTTTTTCCGGCAAAATTAAATAATATTTAACGTAAGAAACCATACCCGTGCTCGCGCGAGTCATTATGTCCATTCTTAAATAGTTACTTTTTAAGGATCGCCAAAATAACTTTCTTTACATTAATTAATCAGATTTAAAGAATCTACAATACACCGCATTTGTAAAAAGCTGAACGAATCTTTTGTGCCAGTAAAACTAAAATGAAAGCCACTGTAATGAAACATAAACGAATGTTCATTTGTGCTTTACTACATTGTCTTTTACTTTAGTAATACATCATTTTAATTTATTTACAGTTTGATTTTTTTTTACATTATCTTATGCCAGATATTTGCTCGTTTAAATTTTTAAAGAGTATCAAGGGATCAAGGGGAGGGTAGACTGGGGTTACTTGATCCCCACTTTAGTTTTTTATTTTTTTCCCTGCTGCAAATCATTCGTACAAAAATATTAATATCTTACAAAAGTTTGGACATATATCTTTAGCTTCTGCACTACTGAAACTTAAACTAAGTAAAGTGAGCCAAATTGTACCACAATCGAACACGTTTGCACAAGCAACTACGGGCTAGTTTGTTCTTCCAAATTAATTTTTATGTGTAACATTTTAGAGTTTTACCCTGATGACTACTTCCTAAAGGTACACTCATAATGTTAGCACAAGAACAAATTTAAAATGAGGAATTTAAAATTTGATTAAATCATTATAAATAATTGTGAGTTAGCAAACTCCAATTAAACTGTACCAGAAAACTAATTTTTTTTTCTCTACTGGCCAACTGTGGCTGAATGGCTAGCGCTGTCGTCTTCAGTTCAGCAGTTCACGAGTTCGATTCCCGCCTCGGGCTTGGGTGTTTGTAGTGGTTCGGAATCCACTTTAATCAGGACGTCCCGGTCTTATTAGCCCTCGAGTGCAAAAAAAGATCGTATAGCGACAAATCAAGCCAAACCAAATCTATCTCTACTGTGCTAAAATAATTACATATTCATGGAAAGTTAAAAAAAAAAGTACAACTAAATCCAATGACTAAGAGGGGTTAAAAAATCGCTTGTCTTTTTAATCGTGAACAAAACAGATGCTATGGTATTAATGAATCTGCAGTTTTGTATTGTTATTTCGACTTTTCAGAAATCTTCTGGCAGATGTGTTATGTATTAAAAAATAAGTTTGGCTTCGATGTGCAAATATCTGAAATTTTCTGTACGAGAATATGATTAGTGCGGTAGATCTACTTGTTACTGTTACTTGAAAATTTAAAAAACACACTTAGCTGATAGCCACACGCAGTCTCTTTCATAATAAGTAAAAATAAGTCTGAAGTTTTAAATTTAATGGACAATATTTTGGGCACGCGCGTGACAAAATCACGTGATCTGGGGAAAACGAATATTGTTTCCAATGGTTCTAAATGTTGATATGACATTAACTAATGACGCAAATCAAATGACTAAGAATATTGTCCTTTAATCTAAATAAAAACTACCCGCGCTCAAATTAAATCAAACGAACATTAATACCGTATTCGGCGCTTTAAACCTACGTATATGTTTCAGTCTGAAATTGAGTACAACAGAAATCACGAATAGCTTACAATTATATACAAATACAAAAACGTTTTTTTTTTTTTAATTGTTACAGTGTTGTCACGTGTTCTGCATCTCAGCCTTTTAAACAGCAAGTTAAATATAAGTTTAGCCAGTTTGTACACGCTGCTTAATTTTTAAATTAATCAGGCCAGATTGGCAATGAAAAAGTTGAAAATTCATAACATCATTTTTATCTACGCACGTGGAACAATCATTTTGCAAGTAGTATTAATTAGTGTGTGTGTGTGAAAACTCAAGACTCAACTGGGAGAAGAAAGTAACAAAAATCTCGTTTTCATAAAAATAAAGTCTAATCAAGCATGAAATTACGATCAGCTGAGCACAAAAACTGTGCATTTAATTTTATTTACATTTACATTATTATTTTTTTCAGTCTTTGAGGACCTACCGTTATTTTTGAACTGAATGACTGCTAGAATTGAATGTTAGATGATAATTTTTGTAACCACACTTCTCGGCTAGATTTAATAACATAGATTAACTCAACTTAAGTTAAAATAAAAATAGATTACATGATCACGGATTACACGTAATGCAACGTCAAAGAAAATATTAAACGTTCTAAAATATATACAGTAGAACCTCGATCCATCGTTTCTCGCGGGGATGTCCGAAAAAAACGATAGATGCGGGAAAACGATGAATGCGGGTAAACATTTATCATTACATCATTGGCATATATACTAAATATATTTCAATCTTACATGATTTAAAACATTCCTGAATATAAACGATTAGGCAGAATAAAGAATTCTGTAATAATTATACTGATATACGCTCTTATAAAGAAATGTTCTTTCGGAGAGCTTTTAACGAATACTTTTAATAATTATATTTAAAAAGCTGTTTTTGGAATTAATATTCCACAAAAATTTTCCATATTCCATCTTTCTTGGAAATTATCGAATTTATTGTTGAAATCGCTAAGTTTAAAAGCATTGTTGCGTCAACACTTTTTTCAAACGGATTTTTCTCAGTCTCTTCTATAATTAGAATTCTTTCCTGTAAACTTCGTATTTGTTTGAGGTATTAAAAAAAATCTTAAAACAACATTCACTCATAAAAGCTACAATCTGAAAGTACATGGCATTCAAACAACCTTGGGTACACCCTGCTTCTATTCATTCTCTTCCTCAGTCTTATCACTTAATACACTTAAGCCTGGAAAACGTAATGAGAAGACGTTTTGTCACACGTATCAACGAAACTGGTTTAAGAGTTTCTGAAATGCACACCCCCACAGTTGCAATGAATTCATGGTTCGGAGCGATGACGGAGAGATTTCGACATCGAATAGAACTGAAAATTTTCTAGAAAGTCAGGTTTTTTTTTTTTTTTTCTTAAGGTCGGCAAACATTTCGAACGATGAATGCGGGAAAATAAATTTTTAGGTGACGATACAAGCGGGATTTATTTACATTGTTATAATACTGTTTGTGCAGTGACCACTCAGAGAAAACGATGGATGCGGGAAAACGATAAAAGCGGGAACGATGGATCGAGGTTCTACTGTATATATAAATTGATTTTCATGTACTGCAATTAGTAAATTTATATGAATAAATAATATAAATTCACACAATGTGCGCGTAAATGCAAAAATACTTTACATCCAACAGGACATGGCATATATATTTTGACACACAAATTGTGCGATGAACTACGTTATAAACTGTAACAAAGCACAACTGCGTTTAATTACATCTGCACATTTGTGACTTTATGTGTGCCCAACCACACGGATTCCACGAAAAATGATTGTTTTCTGTGCAACAGAATTTTGAGTCATTTTCATTGATTAACAGATTGTATTATTTCTTAAATTTCACATTTTAAACTACCTAAATTAAATTAATTTTTACGGTTCTCTCTGCCGAAAAAAAATATAGTCTTATGTTAGTATCTTGTTGTTTAAAAAAATTTATGTTTTTTAAATATTATTATTTCTAAATTTCTTTTTCAAATATAATTTTTGTGCATTTATATATTTTTTCTGTGATGTAAGAAACGCACTATTCACAATTCTTATTGAAACAGATAACATCTGGGCTCCATCAGATAAACCAGTCTTCTAATCTTTGCACTTTACACCATTCATGCTTCTTTCTTGGACATCTGGTGTCAATACGACGGGCGTAGGTAAATTGCGGACCACTAATCCCTTCAACCCCCCTTTCAGAAAATGAGCTCGTCAACCCTTAGGTGTAAACTGCTGAATGCCCTCTTTCCACCTAGCATGTGTCATGAGGGCAAAAGCTCATTTGACGACGGAGCATACGACGAACGCTTGTGAAGCGTTTCACTCAAGATTCAATTAAAATTCTTATGTCCTACGTTTTTAACTTTATCAACGTCTTAAAAATGTTTCAAACAGAAAAATATCAATATGTTAAGTACACAGAAACCAAAGCGAAAGCCAGTAAAAACTGTACTGCAATGTCAAAATACATAGGTTAAATAAAAAATAAATAAGACTACAGAAGTGGCAAAATCACAAAAAAATGAAAAAAGAAAAAAGAATTGCAACCACATTAGTATAAATTCTACCAGTCCTAAGTCTGGAAAAAATGGGAAGGCAATCGTTATGTATCTAATAAAATACATCCTAAAAATTAAATATAAATACTTAGGAAATAATGGGATCTCTCTTTTTAGCCGAATAGTAGCTTTATTTCTCGTTCTCTCAGACAGATTATTTCAAAGAAAACTGAACATTGTCGCCCAACATCTCTATGCTGAATAAAGTTGACTATAATTTTGCCATTAGTCTTCGGAATCGAGGAAAAAGGTCTTGTGGTAAGGGCTTATTACATGTATATTTTGTGGCCTATTAATTGATCAGAATTGTGTTACATATGTACGCGAACTTGACGAATTAATTTTCATTTACATAGCAGCTTCAAATAAATTCGCTCCGCTATTAATTGAGATTTTTTTTTAAACTTTAATCATTGAGTACGGTTACAGTAGAACAAAGTGTTTAAAAAGTTTGAACTAGCTATGAACGAACTATAATAAAATAATTAAATATAAGAAAATTATGACGATTTCAAAAGATCTTGTGCCTTCCAAATGTACAAGAAACAATACTTTTTCGCATGCCATGTTTTGTTTCTTTGGAGAAAAATCTGCGCGATAGTTTTTTAACTAAAACTTTTAGCCTGAAGCAATTAAAAATTTACATGACTTGAAAATCACAACTTTTATCAAACTTTGGGGTAATTTAATGCGTTACAATTTATAAATACATTAAAGGAAAACTAATTTTAATGGAAGCTGTGGGTTCGAGGCGGGATACCAGTGAGACAAAAGATTGCTTTTTCAAAGCATAATTAAGAAAACAATTATGAAGAAATAATTTTTTACTAGTAATAACCTACTAGACAAATAAAGTTTTTGAGAGTTAACTATGTAAAGATGCGTGTTGATGCAAAACAAAAACTAGAACAATGCAGTTAAGTAGCAACAATTTTCGAAAATGTTTCTACGAATTCAACAGAGATTCATTTTGAATAGTATAACGAATTGGAGCGTTGTCTAATTAGAATGCGATGCATCTAGTTTGAAATTAAATGTCATTATAAAGTACTTTGCATTCTTATTTTAACGCAAAATGTGTTGTTTCAACTATTCAGAATATTTAGCAATTAACTGTTTCGTGAATCACCGGAGAGATTATGCTTGATACCAAAGAAAAAGCAACCTTATCAACCCCCAAATTTTTCAGGTGTGCGGAAGAAAAATCCCCGAGCATAGTTTACAAATACATGTCTTAGAGCAGTGTACTGTACGTAGGAATAATAACACATAATTGTTAGATACTATTACTTTCGTAGAATTGATTATGTTTTGGAATTTTTTAATGTGTAGATATCTAGCTAAACGAATTAGTTTTAACTATTTTGTGATTATTTTGAATATTTAATCTTAATTTTACTGGCACCTGCAATTCAATATAAAAATTACAATTAAAACCCTTCGGAATTAGTTGATATTAAGTAAATCAGATTAGAATATTTATGTCACGGAAACTTCAAATACAAACATGCTTTTTTGTCATACAATCATCTTTGTAGGCTCTTTCAAATCTAACAAAATAGGGTGTACAATTTGGCGAAGCCACAATTCGAAAAGAAAAATCTATTATTGCGTATCTTTACGAATCCTCACTGCACACACACACACACACGCATAATCCCTAAATACAATCAAACAACACGCGCACGATGTATACACAAAAGGACGCATCTGAGTATGAGCAAATGCTCACATTCAGATCCGTACAGTCAAATATCGTACTCGCCTTTATCAGCACACATGCACTATGCACGAATTTAAAAGCAGCACACAAACACAAACGTACGCACTCACGACTCACGCATTCATTAGCAGCATACACACACGTACGAATACATACAGAAACAGCACACATACTCACATGCCAGTGCACAAAGCAACATTTCAGAAGAAATATACACATGCGAGCACATATTCAAAAGACACATACATACGTGCTTATAAACAGCACACACGCACGATAAACGAACGCAATTAAAAGTAGCACACACACACGAAAAGTAAACATACTCGCATGCGCATTTACTATCAAACAGAACACACGAACACCACGCAATCATTAAGTAAACTTAATACGTTCACTCACTCGTAAAAGACTGAAAAGACCGAAATGTGCATTCTCTGTCAAGTTACCTACGACTGAGCACTTTCTTTCAACTTCTCTGTGTAGCGCAAAATAGCCGCGAGTGAGCGCTGCTAACTAACATCAAAAACATATCCTTGCTTTATTAACTTCTTAACACTCAATGCTTTCCTATTCAAACCTCCAAGAATGTTTCTATGACGCTTACAAAATGACCGCCAGAGGGCGCCACAATCTCACATCAATTGCATTCCCTAAAGTGATTTGTGTTTTAATATGTAACATATTCTAACTGCTATCGCTTCTAAAGTAACTCCGTAATATTGGAAAATGACCGCTAGATGGCGCTGCAAACTCACATTTAAAAAGCTCAAGTAAATTATGTCCTAGTTTTATTTACTTCATTCTTTATAATGCTGCTCTCTTACCACATTCAAGATTGTTGAAATAAAATTTAAAAATTGACCACCAGGGGGCACCACCAACTCACATTAATAACATTCTCTAGTTTTTACCTGTGTGCTAACATGTAACATCATTTTACTGTACTCCAACCCAAGCTTGCTAGATAAAATTGGAAAATACCCGCTAGGGGGCGCCACCAACTCACATCTGTGGCATTCTCAAGTGCTACCTGTGTCCTAGTACGTAACATATTTTTGCTGCACTCCTTTCCAAACTCGCCACGTGAAACTGGAAAATGACCGCTAGGGGGCGCCACCAACTCACATCTGTGACCTTCCCAAGTGCTATTTGTGTCCTAATACGTAACATATTTTCGCTGCACTCCTTTCCAAGCTCGCCACGTGAAACTGGAAAATGACCGCTAGGGGGAGCCACCAACTCACATCTGTGACAGTCCCAAGTGCTATTTGTGTCCTAATA
>Ga0115856_100487_pt1 | contig 14424 bp, 5 predicted proteins | sample InSIn4gowninarea_FD_83870 | JGI IMG/M metagenome (GOLD analysis project Ga0115856, IMG submission 83870)
GTTTCTCTGGTTAGCAACTGACAATAAGACAGATAAAGACACTTGAATTATCAACACATTCACTAGCTGAAAATTTCATCAGAAGCAAGGTCGCAGTCTGAAACATCTTTTAGAGGGAGGCCTGAGAGACAGAAACGCAAACGATCTGAAAACATATGTCATTTATTCAGTCATATACAGACATTTATATACAGTCGTCCCCACTTATTGAGGTCACGGATAATCGAATACCCCGCTTATTAGAATAAAATCTATTGGAACCAAAATTACTCCCATAGGATCCATGTTAATTTCCCCCGTTTTAACGAATAATCTTCCCAGGCCCTCCTCGGATAATCGAATAAAGTTTCCCCAAAGTTAGCATTCGAAATATCTTTAAACCAAGTAAAAATGTGTGTAGAGGAAACTTTTATATTACCCCTATCGAGAGCCACCTCCCTCCCCTGTTTTTCTGGAAACTACAGGTGGTCACATTCAACAAGCCCAGTCAGTTGAAAGCACATTCTTCAGAAAGAAATTTTTCTCGAAACCCAATTAATGCGAAATGTAAATATTTTAGTTTATACGATGAATTTGAAGTTCTAGAGCAAATTAAATATCGTAAAACGCAAGTCGAAATTTCCAAAGATTTTCGAATTTCACAGATGCAAGTATCTAACATTAATAACAATGCGAAATTTAGCATTTAACACTTTTGAGGCAGGTCTTAAAACGTCATCATGTATGAATAACAGTTATTCTGTCTGCGTTACAATGAGATTTTTAAAACCTAGAATCTACACATGTAAAACTCCTTTTAATAACCTTATCTAAGCAATTTTATTTGGAAATGAATACACAAAAATAAAAAACTACAGGTTTGAAATAATTTTAAGAAGTAAAAATAGTAAACCATTATTTTGTTACTTTTGTCTGAATTGGTTTTATTCTTCTACAAGCACACAAAATTAAATAAATACGTTGAACACTACATAAAATCTGATCTGCTCTAGTATATAAGAGAACATACATACTCATAATAATGCAAAACAAAACAAAAAAATGCTTTCATAAATAGTTTAAGGAGAAAAATTAAAAAATAAGCTTCCTTTGCTTAATTTTTAAAAACTTTATTTTTTTCTTAACGTGTATGTATTTAAAAATCACACTAGAAAATCTTTAATCGATAATTTTATAACTGAAACATCAGAAAATGTTCTCAATGATGCAACTGTCAACATAATGGAGAGTTATACCAAAAATTTTGCTCTAAAGTTTCAGGCAATGTCAATTTAAAAAAAAAAAAAAATTCATATAATGCTAAAACATTTATATTGCTCCTCAAATTTTACTTTTATGACAACATTCAACTTGTATCACAATCAAGACCTATAAAATAAGTTAAAGCAAACATTAAGCTTTCTTTCTTAGACGCAATGTTGAAATGCTGGCAAAATTCTTCATTTCTTCGTTTAATTTAAAAACTTACGAAATTTTGGTCCGAGCAAGAAAATGAGAGAAATCATGTTTCTTTGAAAATTTTCTAGCGTAAATGACATTATTTCACCAAGCAGAATATAGCAAAATATCAAAATTGTAGCAGATTTTCAGTCACTGTTGTACAAACATATTTAATAGAGAAAGAAAGAGAGAGAGAGGGGAAAAAACAAAATTCTGCGCATATTGCTTTAATACATGTACATACATTAAAATAAATCTTTGATGTATACACAAAGAAGAGCAATGCACGGACAAAAATTCATTTCAGTTTTACAGATTTGAACTCAACATCAGGTCAAGAACTCGAAAAACCTGGAATCGCCCACTTTATTTACATTGAGAGGAAACGTCAGATGTGACCGAAATCGTTCTATTGTCTCCCTCGGTACCTCGCGACTGCATCGCAAATTGCACCATTTTAGACGTCATTATAATTACAATGTCACAGCCCCAACAGAGAATAGGCCCGCACATCCTGTTTACACATACCCATCTTTTGTGGCTTTAGCGGAATATATTGCCACCATTTTATTTACAAGTCTCGAATTTAAAATTTTTATTCAAATCGTTCTGTTTACAAATTTAACGTCTACACGCTGTGATTATTTCTTCCAAAACGTTTCGATTACAAGTATGGGAGATTTTTCGAAATGTATGATCATGGACTTGATCTAACTAATTGCAATAATTGAATTTAATAGACCGCGTGTTTTTTTTTGTTTTTTTTTCGAAAGGTTTAGTTCGTTTTGACGATTGTAATTCAACCGTAAATTCGACCGAAAATTCCATAACCGTAGTATTTGAAACCGTAAATTCGACCGAAACCGTGTACAGGTGTGATGGCCAAATTACCCTAAAAGGGAAATTTCAACAGAAAATAAGCAGTTATTTTTTGGTTATCGAGACTAAAAAGGGTAAACCACATAGTAATTTACCCATTGGTATTCAAGACTAAAAAGCATAAAACAATTTACCTTTTGGTATTCGAGACTAAAAAGCGTAAAACAATTAATTTATCATTTAGTATTCAAAACTAAAAAGCGTAAAATAATTAATTTATGATAAGAAATGGATTCTAACGAAAGCTTTTATAAAATGTGCTCAGAAAAAAATAAGTTGGATACTCATATAAATGAGTACGTTAAAATAGTATAATATATTGCCTAAAATAAGATGAATAATTAGGGTATTTAGAATTATATAAAAGTCTCACAAATAAAGTATGGGTAGTAAATACTCATATGTACTACATGAAGAACGTGTGTGAATGAGACTGTGACAGAAGATTAAAATAGCTACATTAAATTAATAACAGCTCAGAAAAGCTTACAAATTAATTGTTCCTCTCAATTCAAGTTCTGCTTTAAAATAAATCAAAGCGTCTAACTCTAATTATGCAATAGTTATAGTCCCTGTTCCATCTATTTGTTTGTAATTCATACGAATTTAAAGTCTTATTCTGATTTTGAAGAATTCAATATATCTCAATCAAAACTTATTTAAATTTTAATGTTGACCGCGAAGTTTTATTTCTACATTTTTATATACGATATCTTTGTTTTTAAGGGAATTAGAAGATATAACACTGTGTAGAAATATCTTAAATATAAAACCCACAGTAAGTTCACTGAGTTGAATTCAAATCGATTCTAATAATATCGAAACAAGTATAAAAACTTTAAAAATGATTACGCTCTTGTAAAAACTAGGGATGTAACGAATATTCGGCCACTATTCGGTATTCGGCCTATTCGGCCCCTTTGCATAATATTCGGTATTCGGCCTTTTTGCCAACTATTCGGCCTGGCCGAATAATTTCACCTTAATAAAAAAAATTACATTTGTTTTTAAATATATATAAAAAAAACACTAAAAATTGTATTTCGCTGTATTTTTTTTTTATTTTTATTTATTTATTTATTTATTTTTGAAAATCTGCTAACATTTACTTATTTAAAATTGCATAATACATAACTGTATTAAACAATTTTACATAATTTAAGAATATTTTCTTGTCTCAAATTTATCTTTAACCCTATCTCTGTAACTTTGTATCAAAGCAGACAAGATACAAGGCAGGTAGTATTTTTTTGGTATTACAAAACGACACAGTGAAGGGGTTAAACAAGGATCAGAACCTTCAATATAAAAGGCAAAATATATCATGTTTAAATCATGACAGAAGTCAACATAAAACTTAAATTTTATGTTACCTTTTATATTGTTAAGAATTTTTAGCTTACCTGTATATATATTTTACCTATTTTTTTTAAATTGTAAAATGAACAAAATTAATGTTTTCTGTCATGTAAAAGTAGCTTAATCTTCTGCAGAAGACTATATTTTTTTGATGGTTGCACTTTTAAACACAGCGCAAACACGTATATATAACATCAAAAATAAAATTTATTTATGATCCTTTAGTTAACAATTATAATGCACTTCAAATTAATAATTAAGATTATAGAGTGAGGGAACTACTTTTACAACAAAGAGCATTCAAATTGACTTGATGACCTATAGCGAGCTACAAAACATCCTACAAGATAATGTACTTAACCAGTGTCATTTTCTGATAGGGCTATTTTATAAAGTATCATTGTAAATTAAGGGGGAGAATAAATATTATAAGAGGCTTGTTAACAATGCTAAACTAGAGAAAGGAGAAACATCTCATAGGGTAGTAAGTAGAAGTGAAGTAATACAAGTAACATGTTGAGTCAATGGAAAAAATATTTACTGTATGTATAAAAATTTAAAATAATACCTTTTGTAAAAAAAAAAAAAAAGAAATAAAATACAAAATTTAAATTAAGATTTTATTTTATTTTTTAAAAATACACACAAAAAAAATATTGCAAATTTTTAAATACATTAGTAGTAAATAGTAATGAGTTGTGATTTTAGTTTATACATATTATTTAAGAGTATAAGCATAGTGTGTTAAAATATGCTATTATATAAAATTTAGATTTGTGAGAACCATGTGTCCAGTAACTGACAGTAAACATTTACAATATTAAACAACATCAAGTTATAGTTTTTTTAATATGTAAAGATTAAAAAGCAGTTTTTTAATATGTATTTTATGTTCAATTTAAAATCTAAAAATTATTTTAATTACAAACAAAAGTGAAATTTGTTTTAAAAGCTAACTATTCGGCCGCCGAATATTCGGTATTCGGCCTAAAGTTTGGCCGAATATTCGGTATTCGGTTATTCGGCCAAATCACTATTCGTTACATCTCTAGTAAAAACCCAATTGTTGCTTTAATATAAAATTTCACTCAATAATTACTTTTTGTGTACATATCCTACAACGACGTTTTATTAAACTATTTTTTTCTTTTCAAACAAAGGGCTAAGTATTAGTAGCTATTAGCTAGTAGTTGTAGCTAGGTGTTGATAATGTGTAGCTAGTCATTAGCTAGTATTTGTAGTTGTAAGTATTGCAAATTAGTATTTAGGTATTGCCTACTAGCTTCTAATTAGTAGATAGTTATTAGCTAGTAGATGCTAATAAACAGCTAGTTATTGTCTAGTACTTGTAGCTAATAATAGCAGTAATGAGTAACTAGTTACTGCTTAGTAGTTGTCGCTAGTAGTTGCTAATATGTTATTAACCATTGTCTAGTAGTTGTAGCTGGTAGCTGCTGAGTAGCTAGTTACTAGCTATCATTTGTGACAACTCTAGGAACCACTAGCTAATATTACCTGATTATAAGATAACAGTTGCTGAGGATCAGCTAGCCATATTTCGATTTTACGTATGAAGATACGTGATATAGAAAGTAAATAACATTTTGTTGATTCCCTCTATTTTTAAGAAGTCAAACGACGAAGCTACATTTACCGTCAGCATTATATCCTACTCCACATTTATCATTCCGCAAGTATGCGTTTTATATTTGCTTATCATCCCAGCGTCTATAAAAACAATCCATGCATGCTTAATCCATCGATTTCAACCACCGACCACTCAGGAAATCAACAATCATTTGGGCAACCCTTGCATCCAGTTTCATAATTACCACGCTTTTCAGATCTTTTCTCTACGCAAATAGGATCTCTCCCCATCCCCTCCCCACAAAATGGAACGCGATGCCCACTTGGATAGGATGGCCATTTGCTCGGACCATCGCGGAAGTGGACTGCGACCGGATAGCCATCGTAATGCGGGGTAGGGTCATCAAACGCGCATTTCGAACCATTTCCACTACTCCATCACCCCCTCCCCCCTTTTAAGCGCACGATCATACTGAGTGGCGAATGGATTGCATTTCTCGCGTAAACTAAGGAGAGTAGAGATAAGGGGGTTTGTTGTCAATCGTGCAAGGCTGAAGTTGAAACCACAGATAGTCTGGGAGTGGTAGAGTGGTAGGGGAAGTCTGAGAAACACCAGACGTAGTATGCTAAGTTATGGGTGTGGATACAGTACATCTCGCTCTAGAAGAGACTATAAGAGAAATACGAAATGAGGTACAAAAATGAATAACTACAGAAAATATATAGGAAATCATATTGTCAATTAGTGCCATATATAGCTAGATAAGCATGGTTAATGTAGCACCCGCTTCCTGAGCCACAGGTCTGGGTTGAATCCCGGGCGACGCAAAGATGTTCCGTGTGATGTCCATCTATGGACAATGACGGCCCGCCCACCGGATGCACCTTCACAAATGGGTCATCAGAATAGGTGATTACCAGGGGAAACATCAGATAGCAAAGTGCCTCGAAATTGAAAAAGAATTATAAAATAAAGCAAATATTGATGATGCAACGCATGAATGACTTTTTATTATAACGGAGAAAGATTAAGCTTTGAATCAAACAAAACAGCAAAGATTTGGATTGAAAGGAAAAAAAATATTACTTGGAATCGTCTTGCTGCCGGTTCCAGTTTAATCATAGAAAACTCAAATTTAAAAACAACTGCATTTCGCGATTTTCTTTTTTTAAACTACATCAGAACGCATGAAAATAAATTCCAACATCTCGAGCTTTATTAGACAATATTATTACTACTCGTGAATCGAATTAAAAGTAAACATGAAGGCTCATTTGCTCAAGCAAGTCTTAAATTTGAAGTCGAATCTATCAAAGTGGCTGACGACAATTTTTCTCACTCCGACAAGAGCATTTAACTACTGGATGAGTGGTTTGTTATCTGGTCTCCAGTTCAGCAGTTACGAGTTCGATTCCCGTTTCAGCATAGGTGCTTGTCTAATTAGTCTTCGTAAGCAAAAACATGACCTTAGAGCGACAAACCAAACCAGCAAGAGCAACAACCATTTTTCAATGGTTAATAAAATAAAGTAAAATAATAATAAAGCATTAAAAAACTTATAATTCAAAATATTTGTCTAACTTATAGCAATATGGAGGTTATTTTTGTTGTATCGTTCTTCCATTTACTAAATCTTAAGTATTATAGCATCGTGTTTACAGATTATATTGATTTTAAATATTAGAATAGACATGGAATGCAGTACAGACGACTCAAACATCGCCGCGAAGTACTTTCTGTACTCTGGTTCGAAAGAATGAAATACAAAAGAAAGGTCTAAACGAAATTAATTTTATTATTTTTTATAAATAATACATTTTATAGTATTTTTCAATAATATTATAAATTTATTATTTTTAAGCCATATTATATATTTCGTTATAATTTTCAATATTTTTGCACTTGAGACATCTCGAGCACTTGAGCCAATAATTCAAATATCATGTTGAATTCCATGGTAAAGTATTCAATGTGAAAATAAAAATTTGAATGATGTTGATGGAAAACAACAAAAACATAGTTTTAGTGTCAGTTTAAGCACGCAAAACGAAAAAAGTCATTATATCCCCCAAAAATTTAAAGATTAATGAAGAAACAAATAGGGAATTATAGGAATAATAGGAAAATTAAGAAATTTACAGGAAATACAGAAAAACAAGAGCACACGAACCCAGATATTTCCTTTATTTCTTCTCTAATCAGTGAAAAACCTCTCTTCAAAACTTAATAAAACAATGCATCAGAAGATCAAACATATCTTAACGTTTAACACTTTTGTAATTTTACCTTATTGTACGTATGGATATAGTTCACACGTTCTTCGATAAGTCGGAAATACAGGTAGCTTCTTTAATATTTTTCTTCTGTATATTTACTGATATGAAGATATATCTTACACCTTACACAATTAATTACACATAATCGCTCAAAGTATTGTAAATTTGATTAAAAAAAGTTTATGTTAAATTTTAACAGAGCTTTCCCCTTTAAAATTATTTTCACCAATTGTATTTTAAACACAAGTTCTCCAGGACAAATATATTTCATAGCATTTGCCATCAACAGATTTTTTTCTACATGCCATTCCAGCAAGAATCAATATTTGTCTCTATTTTTTTAAACACATTGAGGGTATAGCCTTAAGTCGAAATTTTGTGGGAAAATGTGCCACTACGAAAATATTTACTGCTAAATAAATAAGTATAGTCGAAATTACGACGCATCTCGAGTGAACACAATGTTTGATATTTCATTAAGGAGTTTCCTCATTCATTATTTTCATTTATGTAATAAATTGCTTTATTACGTTGTTACGTTTACTATGCAAATGCCATGTACTCAGTTCTGCAATTTGTTTTTGACCCCTTCTCCCTAATTCAGAAAGCGGTTGGCGAGGTGAAGGCTGGTTGGGGGGGGGGGAATTTAGAGAACGATGAAAGTCCATTTCGAGATGGAAGTAGTCCGAGTTCGATGTCCCCCTCCCCCAACTGAAATTGATGCGAAGGAAAAGGCAAATCGTCATGAAATGGGGGAGGGGGAGAGAGAGAGAACAGAGTGACCGATACGATCCAGACGGAGTGATATACATGAGGCCTAATGTGAAACGTGATACTATTCAAAAACAAGCCGAAAACATTCTCTTAAATGCGCGTTTGATTGCTGTTTTTCTTCCTTTTCATTCGTTTCTCAACAGCATATACAGGAAAGAAGGAAAATTAGGACTACGATAGATCCCTTTATTCGTATATACGAACGATAATTTATTTTGACAAAGAATGTTTTGTAAATGATATGCAATTTTTTCTGATGATATGAGCTATACCCGAACAAAGATGGCCATCAGTAGTATTAATACTACTGAGAGATCAACCATTTGAAAGGCAGCGAGGCTTCTGCAGTTCCGGTTGAACTATTTTCTTTAAAACTGGGGTTTCTTAAATTGTGCTTTACCACATTCCAAATACTTGAATATTGAACTTGGTACAGAACTTGGGAGAATTTACCTTTCATGCCATATCTGTATTTCCGCAATGACGTTTTTACAACAGTCACATGCTAAGTTTATTTTATTTATACATTTATATTTCTGGCATTATTCATTTTTGATCACACTGTAATTTTCCAATTAAAGTAAAATTTACTGAGCTAGGTTTTCATCAGACTGTCTGCACTTATAATTGTCTAAATAAATAAAGAATTAAATCAAAGTAGCTTTTACACATGCGTTGCTTTTTCCGCATTTGATACTTGAGTTATCGTTTTTAGTACCTTAAGTTGTACGTTCTCATGCTTGAAGTTTAATGTAATAAAAACAATAATAAAATAAAAAGAAGTAGAAAAAATGAGAAAAACTTGTAACTGTTAAGTTGGTGGTAACAATTCACCATTTAAAAACTGGCACAAGTATTTTAAATCCAAGATTCAGCATTTAATTTATCGTTTGTTTAGATAAATGGGACAGCATGGGTGCTAAGAAATGAATTTGAGTGAAAAGAATTTATTCACAATGATTGAGTATGATTAAGTATTGAAACACCGAAATTAAAAGAGATTACAGTAGTGGGGTTTGGATAGTCCGAGCGCAGTGAGGAGGGAGGAAGCAGGAGGGAAACAACTCAACCTCCTCTTCCGGCTCGAGGGTCGACAACTCAACAACCGGCTAACGGCTAACACTTCCCTTCCCACCGGGCGCAGAAAGGAGATAACGAGATAACGCTTATCTTACCCGCACGGGGAGTGGTGGACCTTGCTCCCTTGAGCAAGCAGAGGATACCCAATTAAGATAACATTCATTCTTTTCACTTATAGTTTAACATACACTTATATTTCTCCATTAAACTACATTTACATTTTCTTTTTACATTTTATAGAAATAGTACTGTTGTTATTTATAAAGTACTGTTTTGTATAATCTCTAAAGCAGGGTATGCATTATTTCCACACACACATACAGACAAACATATATGCATACAGACGTGCAAACGCACTATTACTCATGCACACTTTTACATTATTTTCCTTTCATGCATTGATTTTTCACTTTCTGGTGACCCATTTTTTCATTTATTTTCACATTTTTTTAAATATGTTTCTCATATACATTAGCATTTTTTACTGATTTTTTCCCAGTTTCATTCATTTTCCATGTTTACATGCATATTCATTTTACTTTTACATTCTTTTTCAATTAACTTCCATATAACTAGTAATTAGATCATAGTCATTTTTAACAATTTTGTATAATCTCTAGAGCAGGGTAAATTTTTTCATTATTTCCGTACACACACAAAGGTACGTGCAAACACGCAAATATATGCACGCACACACGCACACATATTCATCTATAAATATATTTCCATTAAATTATATTTTTCAAGGGAATTTTACATTTTTACATAGATAGTACTGTTTTTACAACTTGTAATATAAAGTACGTTTTCCTATAATCTGTAAATAAAGACAGATTTTTCATGATTTCCACTCACACTAATAAGAATATGAACTAGTGCGAACTCACTCAAATATATACACTACACTCTTAGCTTCATCCCTTCGATCCACGTAGCATTTTTCTCAATGAAATGTGTATTTTTTTCAAGTTTTGGTAGTTTACATATCCAAATCTGCCATAGCTGTTGGTTAAAAGACTTTCTTCCATTATTCCAAAAGTCCGTATATCTAGAATAATTTATTTTAAGTCATATTTAATAAAGCTCTTTAAGTGCCTTCCTTTTTAAAAAATGTTTTGTATCACTTCAACCCTAATTATTTCAAATTGTGGTGTTTACCTACCTCGAAGACAGAAGATCTGCTAAACATCTGTAAATGCTGCATTCCTATTGGTCAGTCACACAAGAAAAATTTTTTGACAATCTATTTTAACGTCACCTGCTGTAAGTCTACCAAAGTTTCATGTTGTTATCTCTTAGTTAGGGTTTCTAGTTATCGTCATCCGGGTAAAGCATTCTATTACGTAGATAATAGAAATCACATTGTGGTATCTGTTATTCCTATTGCTATGGTATCTAAACATGTAGTTCTCGTATCTACTTGCCTAATCAAATACACATTCAGGACTTACATGATAACGATGATTCTCTTAAACAAAACATGTATTAACATTTCATAGTGTCATGAGTGCCCTCTAGCAATTGCCTTGAAGCTACCCTGTAGCCTGTGGAGAATGTTCTCTATCGATAACGTTTAACCACTGTGTGATAACTCCATTTTTTGTTGCAGCAAGATAAGACTCGTATCTGTTATCACAGCTTGGTAAATCAAATACACGCCTGGGAATACATGACCTGATTCAGATATTCAAACATGTGACATCGGTTAGAAGTCACGTGATAGGAAGAGAATGTTATCTGAGTTGAGTAGCCTGCTCGGGAGGAGCAAGGTTCACCAGTCCACGTGCGGGTAAAGATAAGCGTTATCTCCTTTCTGTGCGGAAGGAAAGCGTTGGTCCCTGCACCAGGTGGGGAAGGGGGGGGGGGTAGCCCTGCCCTGCGCCCGGTGGGGGAAGAGACGCTCCCTACCCCTGCTCCCGCTCCCGGTGAGTTCGGAGCCCCATAAATCCCCTACTATCAGGTAATTAATGCCAATTAGTGTCAATCGTTTAATACATATTATTTTATTAATTAATTTCATAATGAAAACGGTTTCAGAGAATGAGTGGTATAAAAGAATGTTCGACAATTTAAGTACATATTATTTTATTAATTAATTTCATAATGAAAACGGTTTTAGAGAATGAGTGGTATAATAGAATGTTGGACAATTTAAGTACATATTATTTTATTAATTAATTTCATAATGAAAACGGTTTTAGAGAATGAGTGGTATAATAGAATGTTCGACAATTTAAGTATGAAATAGGTCTAAAGAATGAGAGACATAAAGAGAGTACACAAACACAACTTATTCGTTGTGTGTTTCCGGTTTCCGAGGAATTTAAATTGGATTTATTTATTTTTGTATTTTTGTGAAAAGAGAAATTCAGAGATGAGCCAATTATTTATAATCATTTAAAACTTGGTTATTCATCTGAAGGGGAAAATGATCATATTACTTATTTTCAGCATTTTCCGTCTCCAATTTTGGCTGATTAAAATCAAAATTGCAGTCAACGAGCACGAGCTAGTTAAATTATATTTTGCTTGGTACTTACAAGACATGTACAGATGGCTTGCCTGAAAGAAGATTTAGTGCACAGACTGGATAAATTATATTGAGCTTAGTATTTAAAAGGCTGAAATATGGCTTATGTGACTAAGAATTAAAAAAAAAATTAGTACTTGTATGTATTTTGATGAAGTTGTAAACTATTTGATGTCTATTACTTAACCACAGTCTCTGGCAGATTGGAAAATTATAGAATGTGTTGGCAGTTATCATTAGTCGAAATTGCTTTGTGAAAAAAAAATAAAGTTACCCACGTAAGAATTGAGAACACTTCATATGAAGAAAACCAAGGCTAGAAACGTTTGCACTTCAGAATTTTTATAAGACCTAACCAACTTGATAATTTAAATAGACGATTTTGGATTCGAAAAGCTTGTGTCTAGTTCTCAAATAGTTAAACTGCTACCGGAAGAAAAATGGTTACAAGTTTTTTATCATTGGAAAACGGTTGTGTGGAGAAAGTGTCTTACCACTTTTATTTTTTTAACGATTGGAATGGTCAAAAAATAAATGTGGTAGTTTTCATGTTCCTCATTTTTTTAACCATTGAAATGGTTAAAAGATAAAAGTGGTAGTTCTTCTGTTCATCAATATTTTTTTTTTTTAACAAATCGTTTTAGCTTACTTTTCTGGCATTTCTGACAAAAAACTGCAAAATTTTGAAAATGTGTACAATTTTGGTGACAAACTGCAGTTTGTGTGGAAGTCCATGTCGCCCGAAATCGCCCAAATCATGTCGGAGTTTTGAAAATATTTCGTTCATGTCGGTATTTGGAAAATATTTCATGCGTCTCGGGATTTGAAAAATATTTCATGCGTCTTATGGTTTAAAAATATATTTCATGCAACTCGGGATTGGAATAATATTTCATGCCTCTCAGGATGCGAAAAATATTTCATGCGTCTTGGGATTCGAAAAATATTTCGTGCCTCTCGGGATTCGAAAAATATTTCATGCGACTCGGGATAAAAAAAAAATATTTCATGCGTCTCGTGATTAAAATAAATATTTCATGCGTCTCGTGATTTTAAAAAATATTTCATGCCTCTCGGGATTCGAAAAATATTTCATGCGACTCGGGATAAAAAAATATTTCATGCGTCTCGTGATTAAAGTAAATATTTCATGCCTCTCGGGATTTGAAAAATATTTCATGCGTCTTGGGATTTGAAAAATATTTCATGCTTCTCGGGATTTGAAATATATTTCATGTATCTTGCGACTTTAAAAGCATTTCAGTAATCTCGGATCTCTATAGAGTGTACTCGAAGCCCTGGTTACACAAATGTTAAAATTTCGAACCTATCACTTGAGTGGTCCGCGCTATTAGCAGGTAAAGGTCGTCTGTCTAACCAGCTAAGATTGCAAAAACCATTTTCCAATGGTTAAACTGGAAACCGACAGGCAGATGGTTCCAAGTTTTTTCTTTTTTATTATGTTATGTCTAATTACTATATTACGACTATTCATTATATCACTACTATCATATTATTATAACTACTTCTTTAATGGATTATTTACAATTAAATTGCCTGGCAAAATTTACTTAGCGTTCTATAAAAGTGAATCAACTGCAATTTAAATTCATACTTTAGTGATTCCGATTCGTTAAAGCGTAACTTTCACTGAACAATTCTTAGAGTTTGTTCCTGAAAGTAATTCATTCGCACAGTTGGAAGCAAAAGCTGCGTTTATTTCATGTTTCCAGATTTACTGAGAAGCAACAATTCTGCCGAGAAAGACATCCCTGTCTTCTTTCCCCATTTTGCGGTCACTTTGTCATTTTGTCCTAACTGGACGAAGTGATTCATCATCCTGTGATTCCTGCGATTGTCCCGCAAAATGAATAGCGACCATTATGCGCGTAACAGTAACTTTGGCCTCAAATTGAAATAAACTGCGCGAACGAAGGTTGTTCAGGATTTTGGTTTACGCGGTCGTATTGAATGGAAAATTTCAGAATTACACTATGTTTAAAGTGGAAAAAAAATTGGTTTTCAGCTGGTAAATGCGTTTCCGGAGATAAATAATTGTGAATTTCAAAGTTCAATTAATTTCCCGTCTTATAAGTTCTGTTTTCTACATCGTTCTAAATGCATACACAAAGAAAACTGAATAATTCTTTTATTGTTTACATATAATCTGATCGAAATGTACACCAACTGAAAAAGTTAAATATTATGAACATGTTACAGAGTATTTTACTTAAATATATTATGTAAACTAAGATGTCAGTGTGACCGAGGCAAATTACATAGGCCGGATTTAAAACACGCTAGAATACTTCCTATTGTGTTGAGTCAAGATTACAACAAATGATTGTTACTTTAATCAGAGCAAATATTTTACGTCACTTCGTTTAGTACAGTGGTTCCAAAACGTATTTCGCCTACCGCCTCCCTTTCCATAAAAAAATATTACTCAGCGCCTCCTCGAATTTTTTTTAAATTTTAATAGAAATTAAGCAGGAAGA
>Ga0115856_100524_pt1 | contig 14335 bp, 11 predicted proteins | sample InSIn4gowninarea_FD_83870 | JGI IMG/M metagenome (GOLD analysis project Ga0115856, IMG submission 83870)
GAAACCAAGCACAGACTTTGTTCTTTAAAAATCCCTGCTAAGGCTTAATGATATTGAGATCAGGGGACTGAGGACTTGTTCCATGTTATTATCATGCTAATGAAACCATGTTTGAACTCAGCAAGATCTGAGAACAGGGACTTTGTCATCTTGAAATACAAGACATTCTCCCAGAAAGAGAGTCTGAAGCATAGGGGAAGATGATCTGCAAGAATAATTTGATAATGGTTGCCTGTGAATGCAGCAGGGTTCGTACGCCTCCTGGAAATCCTGGAAAACTCCTGGATTTTCATTTTAAAATTTAAGGACCCTGGAAACTCCTGAAATTTACTTAATCCTCCTGGAATTTTATTAATAACTCCTGGAAAAATTTATAGAAATATTTTGATTTTAGAAAATTTGACATTCTTTTATTACTGTGCAACGTTACTGCCGAAGTAACTTTTTTTTCTACACCATTTCCAAAATCATTTCAGCCATGTTTTGTTCTTTTTTATTTTATTTATTTATTTGCTGCTACAGTCGTCATTTTACAGATTCTTCTAGATTGCTGGCAGATTTGCTGATTTGATAGATTTGTTTGATGCAATTCCACGTCATTTGCGTCTATGTAAGCGCATCCTGATTGGATTTCACTTTGTTTTGCTTTCTCCTAAAAAAAGTTGTGGTTTAATTTTCACCATGATAGCAGCAAGTAAACATTGTCTACAGGAAAGCAGCGTTTTTTACAATCGGATTTCATTTGTTCGTTTTCATACAGTCTGTTCGTCCATATTACATTATTTTTTTTTTCCCTGAAGGAAAATGTGTATTTAATATTTGGCTTTAAAATGAGGAATATAAAAATTAGCTCGCGCGTTCTACGCACATTTTGAACCAAAGTGTTAACTTTGTAACCAAAATATTTCATATTTCAAATATGGGCGAGGCAGCTGTTAAATCGCGTTCGAAAAGGAGGAATCATGAGACTCGCTGTTTGGTCGAAGTGAATGCGGAATTCTTTTGGAGTTTATCTTCCTGGAGAGAATGATTCCGTACCGTATCTTCCCTAGCATGGAAAAAATAAATACAGCCTCGTTCTCACTAGATGATTCCATAACAAAGAATAATGAATAATTAAATCAGAAATTCTGTGGTGATTAAAAGTGATACACAGCAATTATTTATTCAAATCCTGTGAGAACATAAATATTCTGTTCCGGAACATGTTTACAGTTAGAGTATTGCTAAAAATATGACTTGTGGTGAAACAAAAAAAAGAAAAAAAATAGCCTATTTATCAGTATTTGGAATTAAACCATATTTCATGTCTCTTTTAAAGGAAAATATTACCTAGTAAGGCTATGAGATAATGGTAAAATAATTTCTCGTTATTATTCTTCAGATTTTATTGGACATGCAACAGTAGATATTATATTTGATAAGATTATTGAAAATTGCTTAATATTGGGATCAAGTTCTATTTTTATGGCATTCTTATGATAAAATTTCTTTTTCATATAAAATATATTTTGATTTGTTAATTTTTAGTTTTGGAATATATTTATTTGTTCTTTTCATGAAACTTTCTGCTTAATTTAACATGCATTTAAGAAATGTAGAAAAGAATTGGGAGAAGGAAAATATGATATGTATTTCATATTTTTATAATTAAAAAAAGTATTTTGGGAGTCTAAATAAAAGTTGTGAGCTTGTACTGTGTATGAAATATGTAGATTGTGTTTTCAGAAAGTAAATGTTTTAGCAATTTATGTTAGGGGAATCTGCTTCTGATATTTACTCCTGGAAAAAATAATTTTTCTCCTCGAAAACTCCTTAAAAACTCCTGGAATTTAGTATTCAAAAAAGCGTACGAACCCTGATGCAGGAAAACAAAAAAGGGTGGTTCTCTGATCAATCTGATTAATTGGACAATCTGGTTAATCAGCGCTCTAAGCACTGTGTTTAGATAAATACAATGTGAAATTGTTGGATGGATTTTTTTTTTCATTTAGATAAATACATTGAAATACAAAATGATATTGTGAAATTCATATCATTTTTGAACAAACACAAGCAGTGGGGGGAGAGGATTCTCTCTTTCCAAGGACACCATAAGATAAAAGAAGCAATTTTTTTACCCCTTTCAATGAATCTATTGATAAAAACAAATTTTCTTTAAAAACATTTTTTTGGAGTAGGCAGGGAAAAAATGTTGGACCTTGAATGATCTAGTTAATTGGACATTCTGGTTAATTAGCACCTGGATTAATCTGTGCTCTACTGCATACATATAATATATACATATATATGCAGGTTGCACCTGGGCTCATCCAAGAAAGTGACTTTTTGTTGACTGGCACATCACGGATACTATTGATGAACCCAAACCATTGTAACCAAAGGCTCTAGTTCAGCAGTGATTTATATCTGCAGACAACATGACTGTAGCTTTGTTCCAATGATGTGCTAATGCGTAAAAGAACACTGTAAGGCTGAAATGGTCATGTGAATCAAATACCTCACACATGCACCATTGCTTTTTAATTCTAATCATTTGCATGTGTTACTCTGTTTTGCATTTTTTGTTTTATTATTTTTTTGGGAATAATTCTTCATGGTGTAATAATTTTTACAGTTAGTAGTTTATGTATTCATTGTTGGTATATCTTGTAATTGTGATTTTTCTTCTATATTTTATGTTACAGCTTAGTCAAACAGAAAGTAAACTGATCAAGGAATTATATAGAAGCATGGACTGTTTGTCAGATTTTAGAAGTTTGTTGAAAACTGTGTAGTTTTCTTTTCAATTATACAAATCTCTGTACAAAATATAACGTTATTTTCGCCCATCATTATTTTTTTTAGATGGAAATTTAATAAAATATTTTTTACTTTAAATTTATTTGTTTTTTCTTATTAACAAAGATGTAGTTACAATCTAAATATTTTATGCAATCCTGGGGTTTTAAATGCTTAAAGATGAAATGCACAAATATTGTTAAACTATGGCAGTGATCTAAAATCAGACATGCAAACTGCTCTGATTTGTTCAGAATTTCGTTGAACTATTAGATAAAAAATTGTAATTAAAATTAACATTTTCTATATATCTTTGAGTCAAATTCACAGGCTCCTGCATAATGCTGACTCTAAACTAAGTACCTTTCTAATGTACCTTTTTCCTTTTTTAAATTAGGAGTTATCAAAGAATTTTGTGTTTCTGGAAATATCATGGAATTTGAAGGGAAGGGGGTAAAATTAATAAGTAAAAATAATTGAAAAAAAATGTATGAAGAGTTTTGTAAAAATAAGTATAATCTCAACAATGAAAAAAAAAAGAAAAAAGATTCAAATAAAGAAATTAATTTTATCATAAAGCAAACTGGATTTATATTGAATAGTATATTTTATCTCTTTTTTATTAAAAGTCATTATGTTAGCATTATTTTCATATTATGAACACTTTAAAGGCAAGTGCATTAAGAATGTTTTAAATGTGTTCTGTTTTAAGTATAAGTTTTAAATATTTTGCACATGTTAAAGTTGAAGCATTAAAATGAGATTGTAGGCTGAAAAACACAAAGATAAGATTTATTAAATAGGCTAATTGCAAGACATACATTGCTATGTAATGCTTAATTCTTACAGATAAAATGTTCAGATTGTATATATAGCCTTGATTGGATTCAAGAGTCAAACCAATGAAAAATGATGATAGGGAATCCATCCAATCAGAAAAAACAAATAAAATATATAGAAATCAAAGGATTAAAAAAAGTGCATTTCGTTTTTTATACCAAATTTTAAAATTTGAGCAATACAATATGGTACTAAAACATTAAGATTCATACAAATTGTGCTTTTGGTGGTCGATGGTTTTGCAGTTTGAATGATTTTTGAACAGAATTTAGCACATTTCAAAACAAAGGGAAAGAAACTTCTATACCACTTCCGTGCCTAGAACGGAAAACTTGTACCTATGCCTTGGGGATTGCCAGAAGTCATGGCCCCCTTGTGAAGGGCTGCCCAGTGAGCGGACCATTGTGACTCCTAACTGGACAATCACAGAAAAACACTCGGGAATTGAACCCCGGACCCATGGCTCAGGAAGCAGATGTGTTATCTACAATATGAAAATTCAAATTGCCAACATATTAAAATACAAATAAGTGCAGGGGAGCAGACTGTTGTTTCAACATCTCATTGTATTTGGTCATCAAGCTTGAAGCCAATAATGTATTTGATGACAGAATCCCACCAGATATCAGAACAGCTATTTGCTTCTTTTTACTCTATTTGCACTTCAGCATGTTGGCTTTTCAGTTTAGTTTTAGTAGAAACTGGATTTTTTTAAATTAGTACTTATTAAACATAGTGTATTTATCCATTTGTTTTGGGATGTGATCATAAAAATGATAGGCTTTTATACTTCTAGTTGTGTAATAGATAACACTATTTATCATATAATTCTAATAGCTTATCGATAACACTATTTATCATATAATTCCCTATCATCATTTTGCTTTTTAATTTTATTTAAATATTTACATTTAACAATATCTTCTCTTTCTAGATATTCAAACATTGTATATGATTCTTGTAGAATATTGAGGTTCACATATATCTTTTGCACATAGATATAATGCATCAAAATCTAATCTTAAATTTTCTGGTTCTTCAAAATCATTAATAAAATTTATTAGCAAATTTGTTTTTTGTTTTTTTAGAACCTGATGGACCGATAATCAATAAGCAAAATGGATGTCTAGGTAGTAAAGGGTGTTGGTTAGGATCAAGTATTTCTTTCTGGCTCTGTGTAATCTTTAATTTTAATCATTTATTTACTATGAAATTTACTGACAGCAAAATTGAATTTACTAACAGCAAAATTGAATTTACTGGCAGCAAAATTGATTTTACTAACAGTAAATTCCATAGTAAATAAATGAATGATTTTGAAAAAGAGTGAAGTAAAAAGTATAAACAGGAAATAAAAGATTTAATTAAGACTGTAAAACTGGCTAGAGAAATCGTTAGAAAAAATGATAAGCATTTGAAAGAGCAGTTAGGTATCCAATCATCTTTAAATGAATTTTATAAGCCTGTTATTGGGAAAATAAATCAAGGCTGAAAAAACCCAGGTTTTTTTGGGTTTAATTGGTCTTTTTTGTGTTTAACTGGGTTTTTTTGGGTTTAATTGAGTTTTACTGGTTTTTTTTTATACATATTTAGATTAAAATAAATGTACCATTAAAGATACTAAACTTGTTTTATTGGTAGTAGATTTCTGATAGTATACATTGTTAATTCTTAAATGTATGAAAGATTAAAAATTTTGTTTTTAAAAAGAAATTGAGAAACAAAAATAAATTTTATATTCATTTTATCTGTTGGTTAAAAAGTGGGACTTAGATAGGATATATAACACTTGACTCTCTCCTTGATAGCAGATAAAAACTGGAAAGTAAATATAATTTTAACATTTCAAAAACAATTTATTACGTTATTATTAAAATATTCTAACTTGGTAAGTTGTCTCCATTTTAATTTTCAAATAGTGCAACATTCGTTTGATTAAAACTTTCACCTGGATGCTTATTTTATTGTTTTATGAAAATTATTTAAAATTAATCACTTTAAATAAAAATCTCCCTTCCATAAGTCACTCCTTTAAAAAGTATAATTAAAATTTTAAAATGTTACATGAAAAAATAGCACACATATTTCCAAAGAAATTACTGCTAGTGTTACAGAAGAAAGTATGTCTTTGCTTTAACAAAGGTGTTGCCTAAACAATACTTCAAAATGTCCTAAGCCATTTTTGATGAGTCATTAGATATCAGTACAGCAGGGCTGGCAAAAAAAGGGGGGACAACACCCTAAACACCAAAGGTTTTTCCAGTAACTTTTCAAATAACATACATACATATTTGCAAATTGAAACTAACACTTTTAAGAATAAGTAATGCTATGATAATTATTACCACATATCTCGAAATAACAAACTGAAATAATTAACTTCAATGATCATTTAAATTTTATTTTAGAAACATCACTTTACCTAGTTGCAGCAAAAATGTAGAGTTTATTTTTATTTAGTGAATATTTACTTCTTATTTTTATTTAGTGAATTTTAATGACTTTTATTTTTATTTAGTGAATTTTATTAAAGTCTTATTTAAATTAAATTTTAAGAACTAGGAAAAAATATTTTAACTACAATACAATTAAGAAATTATTACATGATACATCAATGCTAATATGAAGATTTAAACATTTTGTTTAAACTGTGCCAACTGCTAATTATTATGTACCTTTTATATTTAACATTTCATGTGTCAATTGTAGTATATTGAATCATTTTTTTTCACTCCTTAAAACGTAACTTTGAAATAAAGTACTCCATAAATTAGCAAATTATCAGAAATCAGTTTTATCGATTAATAACATTTTGTTATGTAATCAATTTTGTATGCTTAAAAACTCATTTTTTAAACTATTTTTAAAATCATAATAATGCATAACAATCATAATAATGCATTAACAAAAATATTAAAAATGGGTAACTTTGTTACATTTATTTTTCTGTTGAGGAGGGGAAGTGAACCCACACACACTTTTAAAGTGAGTTCACAATAAAATTAGGTTTTTTAGAAAATAGAAACTCACTTTAAAGTAGGATTTATTTATTTATTTATTTATTTTTGGAAAGACTTAAAAAACCCACTTTAAAGTGGGTTTTTTTAAGTCTTTCCAAAACTAGAAAAACTTTCCTAACTAAAAAAACCCAAAAAAACCCACTTTAAAGTCGGTTTTTTTTAGGGATGTAACGAATATTCGGCCACTATTCGGTATTCGTCCTATTCGGACCTTTTGCCGAATATTCGGTATTCGGCCTTTTGTCCAATATTCGGTATTCGGCCTTTTGTCCAATATTCGGCCTGGCCGAATAATTTCACCTTAATAAAAAAATTACATTTATTTATAAATATATTTAATGAAAAATACTGAAAATTACATTCCACTGTAATATTTTTTTAAAATCTGCTAACATTTACTTATTTAAAATTGCATAGTACATAACTGTATTTAATAATTTTAGATAATTTAAGAATGTTTTCTTGTCTCAAATTTATCTTTCTCCCTATCACTGTAACATGGTATTCAAGCTGACAAGACACAAAGCAGGTTGTCTTATTTTATTTTATTTATTTTTTTATTACAAAACGACACAGTGACAGGGTTAAACAAGAATTAGAACCTTCAATAATAAAATGCAAAACATTATACTTTTGATGTTTAAAACATGAGAGAAATCATCATAAAACTTAACAACATAAAAATTAACATAAAATTTAACAATTTTTAGCTTACCCTGTATACATATTTTCCCCATTTTTTAAATTATAAAATGAACAAAATTAATGTTTTCGGTCATATAAATGTAGCTTAATCTTCTGCAGAATAATATATTATTTTGATGGTTGCACTTTTAAAAACAGTAAAAACACGTATATAACATACAAATTTCATATACTTTTCTAATAAAGCTTTTGGAAGGTTGTTCTGCAGTTTGTGATTTTAGTTAATGTATGTAATGTATATAAATTAAGAGTATAAGCATAGTTAAAATATGTCATTATATAAAATTTAGATTTGTGAGAACCATGTGTCCAATAACTGGCAGTAAAGTATTTACAATTTTAAACAACATCAAGTTACTGTTTTTTTTTTATATATAAAGATTAAAAAGCAATTTTTTAATATGTATTTTATGTTCAATTTAACATTGAAAAAATTATTTTAGTTACAAACAAAATTGAAACTTGTTTTAAAAGCTAACTATTCGGCCGCCGAATATTCGGTATTCGGCCTAAAATTTGGCCGAATATTCGGTATTCGGTTATTCGGCCAAATCACTATTCGTTACATCTCTAGTTTTTTTAGATGGGTTTTTTTGGGTAGGTGGGCGGGTAGACAGCTCTGCCTGTGGGAAGAGCAAAACCCATTATAATACATTGGCTTTGCTATTATAACGATGGGAAGATTAATTCCTGCTTCAGTTTTGGGCTGCCATCTATTGTTTGATCAATTGAATAGAATTAGCACTTCTGCTTTGAAAGTTTGAAAATGTTGCGAGAGATTTGTTCTCTTATGACACCTGTTTTGATGTGACATTTGTATTCCTTAACGATTCTACTGCAAATGTGAGTAAAATACTGTTTTTATTGTAATAACATACCAATGAAACCAATGGAAAGAGGATACGAGATTTGGTGTTTAGCAGACTCTATGACTATATATTCAGAAATTTGAAAATTGTGGACTAAATTATTTGACTATTGCACATAATCCAGAGATTATAACATCTGTAAATTGGACCAAAGATGGTACTAAAGAAGTACCTCAACCAGTGCAGGAAATCATATGCAAATATGGTGTCCAGCTATAGACAATGTAGGAAAAGTAGCAGAAAGTGATTAAAAAAGAGGACCCACTACATGTGTGCAGTATGTGATGACCTCTTGTGCATTGCAATATGCTCCTCATCTTTTCATGGCAAATAATCACCATTAAATTTAATTTTCTTTTTGACTGTAAATGGTTTTTAGGAAGTATTCTTCGCACCCCTAAAATATAAATGTAAACATAAAATATGGCAAACTAAAACATATTTCCTTAAATGCTATTGTTTAATTGTTAATAAAACATAAAAAACTATGAGAAATTCAAAAAAGAAATAAATGGCCCATGAAAGGGTTAACCAACAAAATACATTTTTAACAAACTTAATGATAATCACATACCTTAGCCAAAACTGCTAAATGCTGGTTCTGGACAATTGCAGCTCGATAAGTGGCCAATCCTCCTTCCTCCAAATCAGGAAACATGTAAAACAAATGTATACTGGAAAGAAATTCAACAACAGCATCCCCAAGGAACTCCAGTCTTTCGTTGTGGTTTATGGTAGAACTTACTTCTTTATTGCTCCCAAATCGAGACATTATGTTTATTAATGTATTTATGCCTGAAAATGAATACAATCAACATAGAATTTTAACAACATTATATATACTTTTCAATGTTTTAATAACACATGCTTTTATTTTAATAGCAAATAACTGACTTACATATAGTAATACGTACAATTTACTCACAAACAAATGACTGAACATCAGAAAGAAAGAACATTTCATTTTGTTCCATGTTTAGTTTTTGTATTTGAAAAAGAAATTACTTGCTAGACGACACTGCATAATTTTATCTGCTGATGATCTAGCAAACTCATTTAGAAAATCTAGAAATCATTCCTGAGCAGAAAATTGAGCTAGGAGGATAACGTTTTGAAATTCCATATTCCACTCATAATTCCCTGTAACTTGCAACTTCTCTGATGAAAAGAAATTCCAGTGCCCCAATTTAAATCAACTGTGCACCTGCACCCAAAGCTATATACAGCAGAATCTTGGATTGTAAATAACTTTGTCTACAAGTGTTTTGCAAGATGAGCACAAATATTAGGACTTTTAACTTGATAAATAAGCACTGCTTTGGATTACGAGCAGAACAGTGGAACCTCGGATTGTGAACTACTTGGTTTGCTAGTGTTTTATAAGGAAAGCAGAATATTTGAAGGAATTTTAGCTTGATAACCAAGCAGTGATTTGCAATAAGAGTAAAACAGGTTTACTTGTCAAGTGTCATGCCAATCTGAGCCAATTTTTTCCCAGCAGTTTTCTCAGATACTCAGTTTTAGTAGTTAGCATGCTGCACTTGCCAACTACTAAACTGTGACAACAGCAGACAACCTATACATGGCAGCATAGTATACATATCACCATAGTTACCATGTCTGTGCTTGAATAAAGCACTGTTTTTTGTAATGATGTGTAGTGACTGTTCTTTAGTGTACATACAGTACTGAAACTGAAGCCAATTGCAACAACAGACTACACGATGAACAAAGCTATAAACGAAGACGGTAACTAGAAAGAGATGATTACATCATGTTACAGGAGATGTCTTTTTTAAGTGAATAAATGAGTGAACAATAAAAGACAGTGATTCCATTACTACTCAGGGTTCGTACCCTTTTTGGAATACTAAATTCCAGGAGTTTTTAAGGAGTTTTCCAGGAGAAAAATTATTTTTTCCAGGAGTAAATCAGAAGCAGATTCCTTTAATATAAACTGCTAAAACATGTACTTTCTGAAAACACATAATACTACACATTTTATACACAATACAAGCTTATAACTTTAATTTAGACACACAAAATACTTTTTTTAATTATAAAAACATGGAATGCATATCATAAAAAATACAAACCCTGGTTTTATTTGGATAAAAAATTTTATTTTTTGAGAGGGAAATCGGATTTTTGGAACAAGATAGAAAAATCGGAACACTTGGCAGCTATGCGACTGCAAACAACACTGCTTTCGTGTAGACCATGTTTACTCGCTGCTATCACGGCGAAAGTGAAACCACAACTTTTGTTTAAGGAACAGCAAAACAAAGTAAAATCTGCGCCTACATAGACGCAACAAATGACGTGGGATTACATCAAACAAATCTGTCGAATCAGTAATCATGGCAGCAACCCAGAAGAATCTGTAACTGACAGCTTTAAAAAAAATAAAATAAAAATAAAAATAAAAATAAATAGTTGAAATGATTTTGGAAATGGAGCTGAAAAAAAATACTCCGGCAGAGAGTAATGTTGCGCAGTAAGAAAAGAATGTCAAATCTTCTAAAATCAAAAAATTTACTATATCATAAAATTTTTCCAGGAGTTAATAATGAAATTCCAGGAGGATTAAGTAAAATCCAGGAGTTTCCAGGGCCCTTAAATTTCAAAATGAAAATCCAGGAGTTTTCCAGGATTTCCAGGAGGCGTACGAACCCTGACTACTAAACAATAAACCTTTCTCTTTATCTAATATCTGTCATCTTCCACACTGTATAGGTACATCAATGTATATGTACTATGCACAATGGCTAGGGTATTTGCATTAATCATTCTATATAAATAAACAGTTTTGTGCTGCAAACAAATCATTTGCATTAATATGATTCCCTATAGGAAACTTGCTTCAATTTACCAGTGTTTTGGATACCAGCACATTTTTAGAATGAAACATGCTTATGATCCGAGGTTCTACTATATACAGAGATGCCAACCTCTGGAAACAGATTTCAGTAATAGAATTAATGATTTAAAGTAAAGTTTTCAGTAATATTTTCAGTAATGATTTTTCTCCCCCCCCCCAAAAAAACTGGAATTTTTTAAAATAATAAAATTAAGAAGTATATTTTACTATAAAATAACTCATCATTCATTTAAAATAAATAAATATAAATTTACCTTAAAAACTGGTTTATTTTAGGGTATAAAAACAGACACACATAAAATGTACATTAAGAGAAAAAAAATTATAAATGTTGAAATAAGAATTACATTATAAAAATATTTCTGAATACATAATTACAAAATTAAGTATCATCCAATTTTAATTTCGTTGCTTTTTTCGCACAATTTAATTCTGCTGATGTAAATTTCTTTTCAAAACAATGTTTTGAATCTGAAACATTCATGACTTTTTCAGTCAATAATGCATTTAAAGTTTTGGTTCATATCTTTAGCTGCTTATCATGAAATAGCCAATCTCAAAATTCAATTGCTGTGACGTCACAATTACTTTTCCGCGAAGCGAATTTCTGCCTATGCGGAGCATGAAGTTTTCCCGCCACCTGCTCCCGTCGTCAGGGTATCGCGTCAGGATGGAGCGAGGGAGTGAAGCGCTATGGAGAGGCGCCGCTGCCAGTGTTATGTGTTAGGAGGCTGTGTAGAAAAATACCGTAATCGCTCGTTGTTTAATCATCCTACTGGCCGCGATCAGTGATCATATTAAATGAGATTGTCAACGTAAACAAATTTTTAAAAACGATAGAAAAATTGTGACGACCATATAAATTTTTACTTGAGTATTGTAGATATTTGAAGGAAAAAACAAAAAAAAACAAAAACAACTGTTTTCCGTAATTTTTTAATTTCTACCGTAGTTCCGTAATTAAAGGTCAAATTCCGTAAAAATTATGGAAAATCCGTAATAGTTGGCATCTCTGTATATATCATAAAGTAAAATAATCTTTACAGAGTATCTGATTCAGAATTGGGACATGTAATGACATCCTGGGGAAAAACAATTTATTCAGCTGCATATGCCATATGGTTATTTAATTACTTAATATCTACAAACTTGAATAAAAGGACATTTAACTAAATGCAGAAATATTTAGCATAGAAATGACATTAAGTATAGGTGTAGACTTTTATCATTATCATTTCCCCCATTGCATTGCATTAATGCTGAAGTTGGCCTCAAACTTTTAATACTGTCATTTTGAATCCAGTTGGGGTTGATTTTTTATAAATTTTCCTGTACCTACTGATTTTGCAGATTGTTTACAGTACTCCATATTTTGATGGATTATAATTATTGTGGTGAATTTCATTCTTTTATCAACTCATAATTTCAAAATATAATTTTTGTATGAAAGGTTCATGTAAATACTAAAAAATAGAATTTTCTTCACAATGCATTTAACCACTGATACATGACATCAACATACATACACAGATACATGATTTGAAGTATTCACAGCATGGGAAAAATTTTAATATTATTAATTTGATCATTAATATTAATTTTAAAAAAGAGGAAAATATCTACTTTGTAATTTTTTTACTTTGAATTACAATTTAATTTTCCAATGTACAATAGTTACAATACTAACATTATTACAGTAGTTGTTAAAGTAGTACTATAATAAAGTACTGCCTTATACTCTACCATAGATTCAATTTGCTCCATGACAGAACAAAGTTCTTTATTTCTATCTTATTTGATTTTTTTGTTCATTCCTTTGTTTAGTTTTATTTCTCGGCAAAATTGTTGTTATTTATACACATTTTCACAATTTATCTGTTCAACTCCCATGATTTATTAAAAGTCCCCACAAATTTCCTGCTATTTCCAGAAACAAAAAATTCCCTAGTAACACTCAATTTTCCCCAGTGCTACACGCCCTGTTTAAAAGAAAAAAATTCATTTATTTATTATAGCTTTTACAATTTATGCATTTTTAAAATAGAATTTTTATCCTTATACTGAATAATGACTATCAAAGTAAATGTGATACATAATGCCAAGCATATCTAATAAACATAACAAAATGAAATATTCACAAAATAAAACTTAATACTAATTCATGTTTTAATTTTAAAGTTATGTTTTAATGTTAAATTTATAACTTCTCCAGTTCTGCAGAAAATAAACTTTTATTGCTGTTTCAAAATGAAATCAAAGAGACCTATTACCTCTTTTACGTGTATTCATATAATGTATCCTTCTGTCTCCATACTGAGGTTGCCTCAAACCGCAGTTTGTTAAAGAGTTGCGGGCATGATCTGGATTTGTTCCAAAATTTTCTCTGTATGATGGGTGAGTCAGTGCAAGCTGAAATAAAAATGAAGGCTATTATAATGCAAAATTTTAATATAGGATTCCCACCCTTAATAAACAAAAAACAAAAATCAAAACTTTTCAAGGACTTAAAGTATCATTAATAAAATAATTAACAATATAATTCAAGCAACTTTCAAGTTAATTAACTATGACACAAAATTTATTAACTTTATGGTGATATTCCTTTAACGCTTTAATTAACATATTACCTTCCCTCGTTTACATGATATTTGGAAGAGAAAGTGATTGTTCCAGGATAAGGAAACTGGACATTTTTTCCATGTTATTACAGAAGCAGGTAAATGTTTTAAGGTGAAAAAAATTCAAAACGTTTCAAGAATATTTTGTCATATTCAAGGAGATTCTGGAGACCCTATTTAAAGAGAAAAATTCAAGGACTTTTCAAAACATTTCAAGAACTGTGGGACCCTGGAATATGATTAAAAATCACAAAAACCTAATTTCTAAAAAATATTTTTTTTTCTATATATTTGATTCTATAGGCAAGTTCAGTAAAGTTTATTTAATAACAGTTTGACAATATTGTTTAATTTTTAAAAAAGGGCAATAGTGTGTGCACCACTATTATACAAAATAATATTGTATATGCTAATGTTGGCTATATTGTACTTGCTACATAACATGTGCATATGTAGCTATTTGTATGTAGATATGTAGCTATATAGTATGATGACATATGTATAGAATATACCATCAGGCAGTTATAATAATAGCAAGCAACCCTGACCTATTGCTTCCTAAGGATTTTAATCCTGGGTGAGGCATGTATACTTAGTGAAATAAAATACAAGGAATATCTA
>Ga0115856_100297_pt2 | contig 14320 bp, 11 predicted proteins | sample InSIn4gowninarea_FD_83870 | JGI IMG/M metagenome (GOLD analysis project Ga0115856, IMG submission 83870)
TAAAGGCCACTGCTTCTGATATTGGAACTTTGTTTTCTGATTCAGTCTTGCCTTTACCTATTTTTTATTCTTCTCTTGAGTATAATTCCATTGCTTCTGTTCCTTCTCCTGATTTTTCTACTGCTCCTATTTCTTCTGTTGATTCTCCCACTACTTTAGCTTGTCCTATTCGATCTAGAAGAGTTATCAAAAAGCCAGGATATTTGAAAGATTTTCATTATGGTTCTATTGTTGATACATCAGTTATTAATCATTTTTCTACTCCTTATCCACTTTCTAGTGTGATTTGTTATGACAAGTTAAGGGGACATTTTAAAGCAACTGTGATGTCAGTTTCCCGTATTTTTGAACCTCAATCATATTTTCAAGCTTGTGGCTTACCTGAGTGGGATCAAGCTATGTCTGATGAATTAAAAGCTTTAGAGCTTAACAATACTTGGATTGTTGTTTCCTTACCTACTACTCATCATGCAATTGGATGCAAATGGGTTTACAAACTGAAGTTAAAGGCATATGGTTCTTTTGAAAGACACAAAGCTCGTTTGGTTGCTAAATGGTATACTCAACAAGAAGGTGTTGATTTCTTTGATACTTTTGCTCTCGTGGCTAAGTTAGTTACTGTGAAGTTTCTGCTTGCTCTTGCTTCTATATTCATGATTAGTCTTTACACCAACTTGATGTGAATAATGTTTTTTTGCATGGAGACTTGGTTGAGGAGGTTTATATGACTATACTTCAGGGGTATAGTCCTAAGGGGGAGAATGGCTTGCCAATTCGTGTTATTTGCAAATTGAACAAATCTTTATATGGCTTGAAACAGACATCAAGGCAATGAGTAGTATGCCAAGTTTTCCACTGCTTTACTTGAAGAAGGTTTCTTAAAGTCAACAATGGATCATTCTCTGTTTATAAAGAGTATAGGTTCTATTTTTGTAGCCTTGCTTGTATACGTTGATGACATAATAATTGCCAGCAACAATGATTTGGCAGTTCAAGATTTAAAGACTAAGTTAGGTACTAGATTTAAGCTAAAAGATCTTGGTCCTTTGTGATTTTTCCTTGGATTAGAAGTGACTCGAACTGCAAAGGGCATTTATGTTTCACAAAGGCCTTATGCCTTGTAGCTGCTTGCTGATACGAGATTCTTGGGTTGTAAGCCTACTGCTACACCTATGGAACCCAATTTAAAACTTAGTCAAGATGATGGTGATGTTTTTTATGATGCTTCTCTTTATAGAAGACTTATAGGAAAGTTATTGTATCTTACCATAACAAGACCAGACTTGTCCTACGCAAGAAATCAACTTAATCAGTTCTTAGTAAAGCCACGAATTCCACATTATAAGGTAATTCAAAGGGTGCAGCAGTATGTGAAAGCCACTCTAGGTCAATGATTGCTTTTCCCCTCTCAAACTAATATGTGTTTGAAAGCTTATGCTGAAGCTGATTTGTCTTCAACAATGGATGTACAATTCCAAAAAATTTCAGATGCAAATTGGGCGAGTAATCCTGATACAAGGCACTATATTTCAGGTTTTTGTGTTTTTCTTGGGGATTCTTTGATTTCTTGGAATAAGTCCAAGAAGCAAGGTACTGTGTCAGGCTCTTCAACAGAGGCAGAGTATCGTTCTATGGCAAATGCTTGTTGTGAATTAACATGGTTGTGATCTCTGTTAAGGGAATTTAAAATGAAGCATTCCAAATCAACTTTGTTATATTGTGAACAAACTAAACATATAGAGAAATTGCCATTTAATTCGTGAGAGATTCAGGCAAGGACTTTGAAGACTATGCATGTTTCTTCTAGAAATCAACTAGCTGACATTTTTACCAAGACTTTACATCCTACTCACTTCAAAGAATTGATTGGCAAGATAGGACTTGTGAACATATCTAGTTCATCTTGAGGGGGAGTATTAAGAAAGGTGTTACAACTGTTGTGGCTAAAGTCTAGATCAGTTAATTTGTTAGCTTTTGTATGAGCTGGATGCCAACTAGTTGCTAGCAGTGATTAGAATTAGTTACTATTACCTAATTGTTATTTTCTATTATTTGACTTACATGTAAATACCATTCTTGTACATTGATGATTCATTCAATCAATAAGAAATGTTCTTTATACATTTCCTTTTTCTCCATTTGTAATAGATAGCCAGCATACTTCATCTACTCAAACAATGAAGGACATTACTTTGTATATATATTTCCATTGATGTGATGCTTTTTGCTTATCTTCACATGTTCTAATGTTGCATAAGACCCAAAATGGATGTCCTTCCGTGATAAGGCCCTTATGGAAGTAAGAAAGCATTGGACCTAAATATCAACAATGGTAAGTTGGAATAAGGCATACTACGACTAAAAGAAGCACAACTAGATATTGCATCATAAACCAAAAACAATACCTTTTCAATAACATATGTTAGCTTAAATGCATTTAGAACAAAGTTTCAACAAATACAATTCATAATTAAAAATTAAGTTTGTTGCAAAATTAGGAAGTGAAAGAAGAAAAAGACCACAACTTCAATAAGAACCAATGTAATAACGAAATAGAGAGACATGGCTTATACCTAAAAGAAAGGAAGCCTTGAAGCTGTTTCAAAAGGAACAAGAACATCAGGAGCTGAAGTATACTGCAAGCGCCATGTCCTGTCCAATTTCGCCAAGTCAATTGGTGCACCTTGATTGTACCCTTCCACATCAACTTGCCAGTTTCTTGTGCAACTTAATAAAAAACAATCTCAATCACTATACATGCTTCAACCTAAGCTGGCAGCTACATAAAGACTTTATGAATTTTATTATTTTACTTGTAGTTATAACAAAATAGATGACCAAAAAAAGGAAAATATTGATTGAAGCAAATGATTTACAAAAAAGCAAAACAGACTATATGGGAAGCGAGAAGGTTATGAAGAATCAACTGCAAATGAAAAAGGCTAAATTTACTATATTATATAAGCCAGTTATCTGACAGGTAACATTTACTTTATGATACTTCTCGAGGACTTCAGTCCCAATTAGCAAGTCTTAATTAGTTATTCAGACATTCCTCCAGTTGAAAAGAACTATTACATATAAAAAGGAGAAACTAAGAATAGATACCTTCCCTCCGATACGAAAAAGTTCAGCAAGGTCATGAAACTGCCCATGAATATCGCCAAAATTGTCACAAGGCTTTCCACGGGCTGTTGGACAGGAAATAGAGTAATTAATTTCTCCATTTAAATACATATGCACTACCTTCTTCACTAATCAAACAGAACCCAATCCACTGAATCAGATGATAAAAAATTTAAAATGTTAATTGCAATCAAATTGTTTACTTGACAGCATGCAAAGAGAGCAGTACCTGGACATTGCTTTCTTCCATCAAGATTTCCTTAGCCTTCTCACACAAGCTTTTAACCTAAATAACCGAAAAGTAAATAAAATTATGTTACTTTCACAGTTAATAAATGGCTTTGATTATATGCTTTGATTGATTTCTCCTGCAATATAAAACCAAAAATAGACATTTGTATACTATACTATGCAAATACATAAAACCATATTTTATTTCAGTACAAATGACTGAAGATCAACCGAGCCATCTATAAAGTCTAACCCAAGACTTTTTGAGTTGCTCAATGGAAAAATCTACCAAGACTTTATTTAACTCCATTTCCATACTCATAATAGAGGGTCCAAGCTTAAAAACTTTAAAAATCTATCATCAATATTAGAAGACGATTCTTGTACAACCACTAGCTTGTGAGAAAATGTCAAGATTTGTGAAATCATCTTCAAAGAACATGCTCTAACTAATAACACAAACAATTATTTGAAATAAAATAAAAGCAATACAATATCAAGTTATTACAAGACTCATAGTAGTCTTCTTACATGAAATATATATATATATATATATATAAATTTAGAGCACACAACTCTAAACTTACTAATATTGGACACAAACAAGTAAAAAATTACTTATATTATACCCACAATAAAAGACACTACAACACTTTCCAAAGACCACTCATAATTTGAAGAGAAATAAACACTCAATAGAAAGTTCACAACTTATACTCAAGACACTACACTTAAATTTTTAGAGGATGCCTAAACCAAATGCAAGGAAAGCTATTTATAGTCCTCACCATGCAATCTACACCATACAAATATTAAATTGAGAAACAATCCTAACCATACATTATTACCACATTCTACACACTTCTCCTAAAAAATCTCTTTTCTACACACTTCTACAATTTTCTCTTAAAAATATCTTCCTTCCACATTTGTTGAGAAGCTTCCATTTTTTTGGGTTTGGATTAGGCTTTTATTTATCTTTGGGCTTGGACATTTGGACTTTTAGGCTGACATTGATTCTTAACACTTCCCCTTAATGGCAGCTCTCATTCTTTGTACTATGTCGAGCTGTTGACAAAAATTTTCGAGCTTGCTTGTACTTAGACTTTTTGTGAACAAATCTGTAACTTGATCATCCGTCTTGATCTGCCTCATCTCGATTTCTTCTTGCAGAACTTTTTCTCTGATAAAGTGATAGTGTACTTCAACATACTTTGTTCTTGCATGAAAGCCTGGATTCTCCGCCAAACGAATTGCCTACTAATTGTCACAGTACAACGGAACTGAATAATCTACTGGTTGATGTAGATTATTCATCAGTTGTATCAACCATGTACTCTCTTGAGCTGCCATTGCTGCTGCTCGATACTCAGCTTCAATGGTTGACAATGATACCATTGGCTGTCTCTTGCTACACCACAACATTGTTCCGGGGCCAAACTTAAACACATACCCAGTTGTTGATCTCCTAGTGTCATGATCTCTTGCATAGTTAGCATCACAGTAACCAACTAACTTACAGTCTTCACTTTTCTTGTACAAAAGACCATAGTCAATTGTACTTTTCACATATCTCAGTATTCGTCGAACTGCTTCCAAACGAGGCTTCTTTGGATTTTGCACGTACAGACTCATCACACCAACTGCATAAGAAATGTCAGGTCGAGTCAAGGTTAAGTAGATCAGACTACCTACCAATTGTCGATCCATTGTCGCATGTTCCAAATCTTTTCCTTCATGTGCACACATTTTGGCATTTGGTTCCATCGGCGTCAAAATCAGCTTGCATTCGAGCATTCCAAACCTCTTCAACAAATCTTTGACATATTTCTATTGATAGAAAAATATTCCTTCTTATGTGCGATCAACCTCTAGGCTAAAGAAGTGCTTGAGCTGACCAAGTTCCTTCATCTGGAAACGGACTGATAAATTCTTCTTTGTCTGAAGAATTTATGCCTCATCATCACCGGTTATGATTAAGTCATCCATATACACAAGCACGATAGCCATCTTTCCTTCATTGGATTTTACAAACAAGTTGGAATCTGCAAGTGTTACTGAATAGCCATTTTGTGTTAAAAATTTAGCAATCTTACCATACCACGCCTTGGGTGCTTGTTTCAATCCTTAGAGTGCTTTCGGCAGCTTACACACTTATTTAGGATGATCTTGGCTCTGAAAACTCATTGATTGGATCATGTAGATCTCCTAATCCAGCTCTCCATGAAGAAAAGTATTCTTCACATCCATCTGCCACAAATTCCAGTCTTTATTGGTTGCAAGTGCAAGTAGGACTCGTATGGTCGTAAGTTTCGCCACTGGACTAAACATTTCATCATAGTCTAGTCCATACTGTTGAGAGAAACCACGAGCTACCAATTGTGCCTTATACATCTCAACTGACCCATCTGGACACCGCTTTATCTTGTAAACCCACTTACAGGATTTGGGTTTTATACCTTTTGGCTTTGGCACCAGATCCCAAGTTTGATTTTGCTCAAGTGCATCGATCTCTTCTTTCATAGCTGTCATCCACTCAGAACTCTATGATACTTCTTTGAATTTCTCAGGCTCTATTATAGTTGCTTCTTCAACTATGGCTGTATTGGCGTATTTGGGATTTGGCCTTCGTGTTCTTGTGGACCTTTGGAGTTGAGATTGTGGAGTTAATTCTTTTATTTCACTAGGCCTGCCTTCTTTGTTTGGTTGTTGATAAACGCTAGTTTGCCAAGGATTCTGAGTTACTCTTTGTTCGACATCATCGTCGTTTGGATCTCCTGATTCATCTGAACTTAGTTGGAGTTGAACAATATGCTCCCCTACTTTTGTTGCAGCTTGTCTCCAAATTCTCTCGAGTCTGGTAACACCCCCTTCTCTGAGGACCACCAAGAAGATGCTTCATCAAACACCACATATCGTGATGTGTAACATCTTCCACTCATTGGATCGCAATATTTCCACCCCGTTCTCTGGATGTCGTATCCCACAAAGATACATCTAATAGCTTTCTTATCAAACTTGTTCCATAAATGATCAGGATCAAACACATAACATACACAGCCAAATACTCGAAAGTAGCTAACTGTAGGTTTCATGTTCCATAGTTTCTTAAAGGGTGAAACAAATCCTAACCTTGATTGAGAAAGTTTGTTGATCACAAAGGATGCAGTCCTCATTGCTTCAGCCCAAAACCTTCCCGGTACGTTCTTTGCATGTAGCATACTTCGACAAATTTTTACAAGATGCCAGTTCTTTCTTTCCGCTACACTATTATGTTGTGGCGTGTTGGCACAAGTGTATTGATGACGTATTCGACATTCCCTTAGGTATTGAGAGAACTCGCTTGAGCTATATTCTCCTCCGTTGTCTGTACGCACGCAACAGATCTTCTTTCCCACTTCTCCTTCAGCTGACTCTTTAAACTCTTTAAACTTTGAGAATGTGTCATATTTTTCTTTCATAAAGAAAACCCACACATACCTAGAGAAGTCATCAATGAATGTCATCATGTACCGCATACTGCCAATTGACTGCTGTTTAACCGGTCTGAACACATCAGAGTGAACTAACTCTAACGGTTCTTTTGCTTTGAACTTTGACTCGTCGTATGGTAATTGGTGTGCTTTACCATACTGGCATCCCGCAAATACTGTGTCTGTTCTCACGTCTAGTTGAGGAAGCCCCTTAAGCATCGACTTTTTCACCATCAAACTTAGCTTGGAATAGCTAACGTGACCTAACTGCATGTGCCATAGATCTGCTGTCTCATTTTTCCTTGTCCTGTCTACATATGCAAACTCTGCTGACATCACGTAGACTGACTCCAAATGTCGCCCCTTCATTGTCGGTGTTTCTGAGATTTTGAGGTCACGATACACCTTTACATATTGGGGACCAAATAAGACATAATGGCCTGATGATGTTAATTGAGCCACAGATAGCAAATTTTTCTTCATTCCTGGAACATGGTAAACATTTTGAAGGGGCACCTGGTTAGAATTATATTGAGGCATAACTATCGTCTTACCGATGTGAGTTATCGGTAACCTTGAGTTGTCAGGTATCACTACCACACGACCTCCCTTGTACCAGACATGTTTTGCAACTTCTGTTTATCACCTGTCATATGATTTGAGCAGCTCGGAGCTACGATCGAATCATTCTTGTAGTTAATCCGTTCTAGTGTTGTTACCGTGAGAGCTCTTTCTTCTTCCTGCATAGTGAATAACGCTTCAGCATCCCAACCATCTTCACTATTCTCCTTCGAACTGGAAGTAGCAGTACTACTTTCAAAATGCTTTTTCTTGGTCCAACAGTCTTTCACCACGTGGCCTATCTTCTTGCAGTTGTAACACTCGTTATCAAACTTTCTACTATTATCGCGATTCTTGGAAGCTCCCCCTAGATGAGAGCATCCCTTTCCCTGGTGACTTTTCACCTTGTCACCATCCTTTTTAGATCCATTACCAGTATGACGCTTGAAATTGCCTCTGCTTTTGCTGGTGTAGAACGCTTCCTCTTCACCCTTCAGCGAGACTCCTCCCATTTGGTTGGCCATAGCTTCTTTACCTGCAAGCAAATTTTCGAACTCAACAAGCGATGGTTGTGTCGGCCATCCCTGTACAGCAGCAACGAACCGTCGATATTAGGGTCTCAAACCATGGATAATTATTCTCTTTATCCTAGTTTCCCCAATAGGAACTGTCGAATCTAATTCTGAAATTTCGCGGCATATCGACTTCACCTTGTGAAAATATTGAGCAATCATCATGTCGCGTTGCGCCATCAATAGCAGCTCATTCTTGAGAAGTTGCAATCTTGTATCATTCTTCTTTGAAAAAAGTGTAACAAAAGTGTCTCATGCTTCCTTCGATGTTTTGGCATCCCAAATGTGCTCTAACATTTCTTCTTCAATTATGCTCTTTAAAGTAAACATCGCTTTGCCTGCTTTAATTTTCTACTTTCGCAAGATGCCATTGACATCTTCTGCCGACAACCTCCCAAAGATCCTGACCTTGTAAGTAGGACTCCATACATGTTTCCCACGTGTTGTAGTTTTTGTTGTTGAGCTTCTTGATTCCTCCAACTACTTGAAGGTCACCCATATTAGCGGCAAGGTTTTGACTACACCAAACAAGCTTGAGTAACAAACGTGCAGAGTACAAAACTACTCTAAACACAAAGAAGCTCCACAAGGTTTGTAATAATCCCGACAATAATCTCAAGAAATCTTTTCTGATTGAAAGATCAGTTAAAAATTGCAGCCACAGAGCATATTCGGAATTTCAAGAGACCTTATAACTTGGCTCTGAACTTACTAATATTGGACCCAAATAAGTAAACAAATTACTTGTATTATACCCACAATAAAAGAAACTATAACACTTTCCAAAGACCACTCACAATTTGAAGAGAAATAAACACTCAATAGAAAACTCACAACTTATACTCAAGACACTACACTCAAATTTTTAGAGGATGCCTAAACCAAATACAAGGGAGAGTATTTATAGTCTTCATCATGCAATTTACACCATACAAATATTATATTGAGAAATAATCATAATCATACATTATTACCACATTCTACACACTTCTCCAAAAAAATCTCCTTTCTACACCCTTTTATAATTTTCTCTTGAAAATATCTTTCTTTCACATTTGTTAAGAAGCTTTCATTGTCTTGGGTTTGGACATTTGGACTTTTGGGCTGAAATTGATTCTTAATATAAACAACATGGAAAATATGTCTGTTATGACCCTTTAATGGTTGCTAAATTGTGAGGAAGAAGAATCAACTACCAGCATCACCGTATAATACAATTTTAAGAGTAAAAGATGTACCCTCAAATACCAATTCTGAAATATACAACTCTTCAGGTAAACTTGTGTTATTAAACTATCTTGGAAGATCAAATCCAGAGTCACCTAACAAAAAGTAAAAAACAATTCTTATCAAACTAGCAATATTCATCACAACTCCATATTGAAAATGGTCTTGTTAGCCATATACTTATATTGAAAAGGAACAAACAAGCATACTAGATTTAAACAAAATAAAAGGAAAATTAATGGTTTACCCAGAACCCCATATTTGTAATAAGCTTCCATAACCACTACCTATTACTATCATATTGGCATACAAGACTGCAGTTCAGTATTGGTTGGGTAAACTTTTCTCATCAAACCAATGTGGAGGATCAAATCCAGACCCACCTAACAAGAGCAGAAATGTAATCTTATTAAGATTGAGCATAATTATACATGAAAATAAATAAATAAAATAAAATAAAAATTTACAATATTTAACACAAATCCTACTCTAAATTGTTTATCAGAGTAAGAAACATATAAATATAACAGTTATAAACATATAAGCATGAACTGCAAGTAAGAACGAATAGCAAACAATGCGCCTTACTAGTCTTGGCGACTGTAATGGAAAAATTTCTTCCATGGGAAGATTAACAGTAAATATGATATCAACGAAAGCGAATATGCAACGTAAAGCACAAGATCTATAAAGTGATAACTGTTGCTCCTATTACATATATTAGCTACTTAGCCCCAAAAACCATACATATGTAGCAACACTAACAGGCCTATTTCACGTGACCAACTCTTACAGGCCTATCTCAAAATAAAAGATGAAATTAGAAATTGATGAAATATAAAAGATGAAATTAGACACTTGATTTCATGAAATAATTTTCAATATACATTATATGCGTGTATGCAAATCAAAATTACAAAAATAGTGAAAACAAGGAATACCATCCATTACAAGATGACCACTTTGTTGGTTTCAAAAAATCCAATTTAATCCTGAAGTTATATCTACATAGGACAAGTTTAGCTCAAACAGATGTGGAAGTGATTGAATTATGTGTCAATAATTTTTTAAATCCTAGAACTACAAAAGCAAATCCAGAAGTGTCCGATATATATAATCAGCGATAACACAAGCTATACAAATGTATAAAAGCACATATCCGGTACCAATTACAAGGCACTGTATTGTTTCATCCACTTCATTAAATTAATCAAGCACCAGTACAAATAACACACTTCAATTCACAACTATATCTCATAATGAAGAAACCAAAACCGAAAAGGAAAGGAAAAAAAAAAAAAAAAAAAAAAAAAAAAAAAAAAAAAAAAACAAAAAAAAAAAAAAAAAAATTATTTTTTATATATATAAAAATAAAAAAAAAAAAAAAAAAAAAGAGTTAGTAGCTATATCCAAGTGCCCATGTAACTAACCGTGTGAATAAATTAAAATAAATAAATATCAAATATAACGTCATTACAATTATATGAATATTATGTTTGTATCATTGATATGAGATTTAAAGAAGATATAAAATCAAAACCAAAACCAAAACAAAAATAAAATAAAATAATCTTTCACATTTATATTTCTAAAAGTTAAAAGTAAAAAATCTTTCAGAAAAATCGTTCTAATGATGGATATTTAAAAGTTGTTTTAGTAACTAATTGTATAATTTTTTTTCAAAGCTTTTTTTGTTTTATTTTTATTTTTTAAGCTTTAAATTATAAATAAGAAAAAAAAAGTGTGATACCTCAAGAAAAATCAAAAATTTTAAATCATGATTCATTGTCATTAGATAAGTAATTAATTGGAAATAATTACCACAATTACAAAAGTTAAATATTATTGTCAGAAAAATTTATTGGCAATAATTATTTCAAATTCCAAAAGGGAATTATTTGAGTATTCATTTTTAAATTAAAGGAAATAATAATAATATTATTATTATGTTTAAAAGAAAATGAAAAAGGAAGGGAGGGGAACCCGCCCGCCGCCCCCCTCCCCCGCGTCCCATGCTCTCTGCGTGCGAAACCCCCTGTTCCGCGCCACTATTCTGCTCCGCGATCCGCGACTACCACCGTGACCATCGCTGTGCCACGTGGTCCACCTGTGCTCGCCGGGGGTTTTTTTGGTCGCGGTGGTGCTTCTCGCTTGCATGGGTTGGGCTCACAGGTGAGTGTTTCTGCCGTCAGATCTGGGCGTTTTCTTTGGTTCTGTCACCTGGGTCAGTTTCCCAGATGACCTGAGAGGGTATCCGCCTTTCTTTTGGCTATGATCTGTGTTTGGGTTGCCTAGATCTGACCGATTTGCCCCTTGTTTTTGCGTGGGTTTGTCGTGGTAGGTGTGTTGGGCGGATTTCGGCTATTGTCAATTATCTCCCGCACCACTGCTCCTCCGCCCACTGATTGGGTAAATTTCTCTAAAATCCCAAATCTCATACTGTGATGTTTTCTGAGTATACTCTGAATTGGGGTTTTTTATGTGATAATTGCAACTGTTTGGGGCTATACTTGGTGTTCTGAAAATTGTTTAATTTCTGGAAATTTACTAGTTAAATGATGAATATTTCTGAAAATTTCGGAAATTCTGATAAGCTTGGGGGAATTCCTGTTAAAATCCCGATTATGTTGGCTAAATATGTGATTATGGATTTGATGATGAATATGTAAATATTTCTAGATTATTCTATAATTTTGTATGTTCGTCTCACTTGAGAGACACCTGAGTTATGTGAAGTTTGATGATGATTTGCTTGTTATGCTATATGATGTAATCGGGTATGATTAACTGTATGATGGCAAACAGTGCAATGGAAAGTTAGTTAGAATGAAGGGAAAGATAATAAGTTTGATTAGGGGTATCAAAACAGGATGACCGTGAGCGGGCGTTGCAAAACTGTTTGATTAAGTTCGAAGCGCTGCAAAACCGTAAGTACAATCTTACTTACAAATTTGTAAATCGTGAAATGCATTGTTTTGTTGTTCACAGATCGATCGATTGTACATAGTATGTGTGATTGTTTACAAATCAATCGATTGTATACGGAATGTTGATTGTTTATGAGATTGTATAAATGTATGACGTAGAGATATATGTTTAAGAATTTACGAAATTGAAAGCCGCTACGCGATTGTGTATGTATGTATGTCGAGTGTATGTTTATGTTTATGAATTTATCGAACAAACGTAACACCGCGAGTATGTATGTATGTTGTGAGAATGTATATTTATGAATTTACTGAATCAAATGCTACAACGCGTAATTATGTGATCCTCTAATTTTACAGCCAACGATGTTGTTTAGTATGTTAATGTCATTGTTAAGATTGTAATAACGACAATCTGTATGGTTAGTACTTGCTGAGCTTTAGCTCTTTATTAATGTTTATGATGAAGTTCGATATCGAACTTTCGAGCTTGCTGGTTAGGAGAGAATAGAGAGGGCAGGTGATGATAAGTATGAATGTGTTACAGCGTTTTCGTATTAAGGATTATATGTATTGTATGATTTATTATTGTATTTGAGATTCTGTAATATAATTAGGACATTGTTTAGAATTTAATACCTAATTAATATCGATTTCCTTCCTAGGGCCAATGATTAAAATGTAGACGGCTTTACCAGGCAAAAGTAGAGTATCTAAATTACTCTAATTTTTCTTGTAGTAATTAATTAAGAGTACTGATAAAAAGTAGGATCGTTACAATAAGAAAAGAATTTAAAAAATAAGAAAAAAATTAAGGCACCGATTGGTTTACTTTTCCTAATACTCTATTATTATTCACAATATTGCCTTCTATTTAGTTTACTTTTCCAGAAAATTATTTCTCTATTCTATTTCCATTGTGACAATATACAATTTTATTTTATCTCTATTCAACATTTTATCTTATTTTTTTGCACTATAAGTTTATGAATTTTTCTAATATTAATAATTTGGTCCCGAAATAATTTTTTTTATTATTTCTTCTTTTTCTTTACTTTTTTACACTATAAGTCCCTAAACTTTTTTAATATTAGAATTTGGTCCCAAAATAAAATATATATATATTTTCTTTTGTTTTTGTTTTTCTTTTACCTTTCTTTTTTCTTTTTTTTTTTCTCCCTCTTTTCCTTCTTTTTTCTTTTATTTTCTTTTGTCATTTTTTCTTTTTCTTTTTTGTCTTATTTTGTTACATCGTCTTCTCTTCATTTTCATCTTCATCGTCTAATTTCCGCCCTATCTGTTAAGAATAATTTATTTTATTTTATTTTATTCTTACTTTTAGTTTCTTTTTTCTTTTCTTTTTCGTCTTATTCTGAATTCTTCTAATATTAACAATTTAGTACCGAAATTAAAAAAAATAAAATAATTTTTTTTTCATTAAACTATTTTTTGATGAAACTACAGTTTTCAACCCCGATGACGGTGTAGTAGATGACGACGACGATGAGGATGGTATTGCGGAAACCTCTAGCCAACAACAAGCTAAGGAGAATAATTATATGAGCACGTTTCGTGATGAACTAGCAAATATGATATGAAATAATAGGCAAATATATTAGAAATTATTATATTATGTATTTAAACATCAAACTCAAACTACATTATGTAAACACTACTTATGTTTTTATTCTTAAACTTTCAATTATGTTTATTTCTCTTCAAACAGTGGTTTATATTAGCATGGACAACACATATTATGTTTTGTTTTCTATTTTCGTAAAGAGTTTTAATGTTGTGTTACCTTGCAAAGTATTTAAATTGTATCCACAGTTACTTTCAAACTAGGAAAGCATATTACTTCATTTTGGTGGATAGAGCATGTGTTCTTCAATTGTTTATATTAGTCAAATTAATTTATATGATTTATTTTATTGTAAATAAATTATGTTATGTCAATTTTTTTTTTTACTATAACTAAATTATGTTAGTTGAACTAAATTATATAAATTATTGTTAGGCAATAGTTTTTTTTAACCAATTTTATTTATAGGATTTTTTGCTCTTATAATCCAAGTAACAAATTTTTTTTTCATTTTATAACTTTAAAAAAAATTAATTACAAAACTAACCTCCTAAATCAAAAAAAAAAAAAAAAAAGGGGTTGAAAAATGTAATTTAATAAAAAAAAAATTTAAAAAAAAAA
>Ga0115856_100525_pt1 | contig 14307 bp, 12 predicted proteins | sample InSIn4gowninarea_FD_83870 | JGI IMG/M metagenome (GOLD analysis project Ga0115856, IMG submission 83870)
TCTCACACTGACGGAAACCTGACAGACGAAGAACTGCTGAGATACCTGCACGATAAATTATCGGAAGAAGAAAAAAACTCGCTGGAAAAAAAGTTATCAGGATCTTTCGAAAATGATGCTGTTGACGGTTTGCAACAAATAAAAGACAAAGAGCGCATAAGCAAACACGTTCGCCAGTTGAATAAGAAACTTCCGCATTTGTTGCGTCACAAAAAACACCGCCCGGAAAAGCACCGGTTAAAAGATTTTGAGTGGACAATAGTTGCTATTCTTATTCTATTGTTTCTGTGTATAATAACTTATGTAATTATAAGAATGGATATCTGAACTATGGAACGCTGATTTATTATGATGTTATGATTATTTAAGATTTTTATCAAGTGATCTTAATAATTATAATAATCCATTTTCTATTATTAAACTTTCTACCACTATTTTTAAAATTGTTAATTTTTAGTTAACTAACCCTTTTGCTAAAATGGTTTGAAAAATATTTTCTACTATTGATACGAAATTACTCGTATATGGCAAAGCAGGTGAAACCAACAGAAGGTGAATTAGAGATATTACAGGTACTTTGGGAAAAAGGCAAGGCTACGGTGAGAGAAGTGCACGAAATTATACTTCAATCAAAAGACGCTGGATATACCACTACACTCAAGCTGATGCAGATCATGTTTGAAAAAGGACTGGTGACAAGAGACGATTCTGCAAAAACACATATTTACCAGGCAAACGTGAGTAAAGAAAAAACACAAAGCCAGTTTGTAGGAAAAATGATCAGCAGCCTTTTCGGAGGCTCTTCATCACAACTGGTAATGCAGGCGCTTGGCAGCCAGGCACCATCCAAAGAAGAGATTGATGAAATTCAAAAATATCTCAATAATCTGAAAAATCAGTAACAATGTTACAGTTAACCCAGTCACCTTTTCTGCAGGCTTTGGGGTACACTATCATTAACAGCTTGTGGCAGTTTGCACTTCTCTGGCTTATTTATGTATCAATTCATTTTTTTCTGAAATTATCTTCCGGGCAAAAGTATGCAACGGGCTTAATGATACAGGCAGCAGGATTTACCTGGTTTGCAGGTACATCCGCTTTTTACCTGCAACGTTTTTTACGATTGGAGGAAATCTATTTTTTACAGCAGAAAAAGTTTTCTTTTGCGATAGCAGAAAATTCTGCATCAACGGTTAGCCGAAAGATTTTTACAGGCATTTTGCAGGCAGAAAACCTGTTGCCCTATTTATCCGTGGCTTACCTGGTGATACTGTTATTATTATGTGTAAAATGGATCAGGGCCTACAATACTACACAGGCAATCAAAATAAATGGACTGCAAAAAGCAGAAGTGAAATGGCGGTTGTTTGTCAGGCAACTGGCAGGCCAGTTGGGTATAAAGCGGGAAGTGAAAATATTTCTTTCAGAAATGGTAGAAACTCCCATGACGATTGGTTTTTTCAAACCACTTATTTTAATACCAATTGCCAGCCTTAATAACCTGACAGCAGAGCAAATGGAAGCTGTTATCCTGCACGAGCTTGCTCATATAAAACGATATGATTATCTTTTTAATCTTTTTCTTGCGTTAATTGAGATTACTTTGTTTTTTAACCCGTTCATGCATCTCATCAGCAGGCACATAAAACGGGAAAGAGAAAACTGCTGCGACGACTGGGTTTTACAGTATAAATACAATCCTGCCTCCTATGCCAATGCATTGCTGCAATTAGCCACCTGCCAGTCTTCGTCTTTTTTGGCTATGAAAGCAACAGATAACAAAAAGGCATTGCTAAGCAGGATAATAAGAATGATTGAAAAAAAGGAAAAGAGTTTTTTTAATTACAGGTACCAATTAATGGCGTTGCTGGTTATGTTAACGGTGTTAAGTTCGCTTGCAGTATTGTCTTCAAAGCATAATGCAAACAGTGCTGCTGTTGCGCCTTCTGCCGGCCATTTCCCTAATAAACCAATGAACGAAATTGTAAAAAGCCCGTTATACAATCCTGATTTTTTTGTTTTGCCTGATGCAGAAAAAGAGATAAAAGGTAATAGGTTTACAAATGAAAAAATCGCAGATGATACATATTTTGATACATCATTAGTTAGAAAAACAGCGCCAGCAACAGATTACAGAACCGGCAAAAAAAATCACTTTAGTAAAATTACAAATATAGAAGAAGAATTGCCTTTTCCACCTGCCCCTGATGCTCCGCAGGCACCTGAAACATTTGCTGATGCATTTAATAATACTAACCAAAATAGTTTCATTACAAACGATATTGATACAAACTTTCAAATATTTACAGAATTAAACAAAGCTGAAAATACGGAGACCGATGAAAAAGAACGCGAAATAGCCCTGGCGAAAGAACAACTAAAACAATTGGCTATTCATTTATTTGAAGAAAAAAAAGTAGCGATAAACCAGGAAGCAGTTATTGCTGAAATAAAGGCAGCGCTCAACCAGTTGAAGACCGTGAAAATACAATTGAACTCAGCAAAAAATAATGTAGCTGATGACAAAAGAAGAAAAGCGGAACAGGAAAATTTGTCCGGAAGTTTAACTGAATTCAGGCAAAGTAATACGGTTAACTTTCAAATTGCAACAGAGAATATGCAATTACAATTAGCCAAAGCAGAAAAGCAGAGAAAAAGAATGTTGCAACAGGCAACCAAAGCGTCTGAATTAGCGCGTTGCTATGTCAATAAAATAAAAATTCGTAATGTAATATATACGCTTCCTTTTCGGGAACAACCACATAGTTTTTCATTTGAATTTTCTACAACTCCAAAAGTGAAAGCTTTAGCACAACCAAATACTTCCAACAAAGTAAAAACAGAGAAAAAGGTTGGAAAAAATTATTTCCCCGCAGAAACAGAAGGCTTTTCACCGGAAAAAACTCCGCCGGCTGTGTTAGAAAAGCTGTCACAAAAAGGCTTTTCCGAAGGCAGGAAACTTGTTATTATAAGAATTTAATAGAGTCGGGATTTTAAATAAACGATGTATAATTTCTTATTTCTCAATTTAAGTTTTTTGCTACACTGAAATAATAAGTGTTATAATAGCTTAATAAGCTGATAATATTTCCTCAAGTTCCATCTCTGTTCTTACCTGCACATCTCTTGCTTTACTTCCCTGGTTGGGCCCGACAATTCCTGCAGCTTCCAGTTGATCCATCAGGCGGCCTGCACGATTGTAGCCAAGTTTCATTCTGCGTTGTATTAGAGATGTGCTTCCAATCTGGCTGCCTACCACAAGGCGCGCTGCATCTTCAAATAACGGATCACGGCTGCTGCTGTCGAAGTCTTTGCTTTCCAGTTCTTTTTCGTCAACATATTCCGGCAGCAAAAATGCCTGCGGATAGCCTCGCTGGTCGCCAATGAAATCTGTAATGCTGTCCACCTCAGGCGTATCTACAAAAGCACATTGCAATCTGGTAATTTCACCATTGTAACTAATAAGCATATCACCCTTTCCGATCAATTGCTCTGCCCCGCCTGCATCTAAAATAGTGCGGCTGTCAATCTTACTGGAAACCTTGAAGGCAATCCTTGCAGGAAAGTTTGCCTTGATGGTGCCGGTGATAATATTTACGGAAGGACGCTGCGTAGCAATAATAAGATGAATACCAACAGCGCGCGCCAACTGCGCCAGGCGCGCTATCGGCATTTCCACTTCTTTTCCGGCAGTCATAATTAAATCTGCAAATTCATCTACCACCAATACGATAAAAGGAAGATATTGATGACCTTTTTCCGGATTCAACTTTCGCCCGACAAATTTTTCATTATACTCTTTTATATTGCGGCAGCCGGCTTCCTTCAATAAGTCGTAACGGTTGTCCATCTCGATGCAAAGTGCATTTAAGGTATGAACAACTTTTTTTGTATCGGTGATGATGCTTTCCTCCTCGCCGGGAAGACGTGCCAGGAAGTGCTTTTCGATAGAACGGTAAATGCTTAATTCTACCTTTTTTGGATCAACCAAAACCAGCTTTAGTTGTGAAGGATGCTTTTTATACAGCAAACTGACCAATATAGCATTTAACCCCACAGATTTACCCTGGCCTGTAGCTCCTGCCATCAACAGGTGGGGCATAGTAGCAAGGTCAACAATAAAATTTTCGTTATCTATTTTTTTGCCGATAGCAATGGGCAAAGAATAGGTATTGTTTTGAAACTTTTCCGATGCAAGCAAAGTCTTCATGCTTACAACTCTTTTTGTAACATTAGGAACTTCTATACCAATAGTCCCTTTTCCCGGAATTGGCGCAATAATACGAATACCGAGCGCTGCAAGGCTCAGTGCAATGTCGTCTTCCAGGTTTTTTATACGGCTGATACGAACGCCGGGAGCCGGCACTATTTCATATAAAGTAACCGTAGGACCAACAGTAGCCGCAATGCGCTGAATGGAAATATCGTAATTTTTTAGCGTAGCGATAATCTGGTTTTTGTTGCTCTCAAGCTCTGCCGGATCATGAACAATCTTCTCGCTGCCGTGTGTTTCCAGCAATTCGAGAGAAGGATATTTATAATCTCTGAGGTCAAGCGTAGGTTCATAGGGTGCAAGCTTGACTTTTGAAAATGCCGGTATTGGCTCTATTACGTCTTCTTCATCCGTTTCTGCTGCATCCTTTATTTCCAGGTCTACATCATCAATGGTTTCTTCGTCTATATCTTCTACCGTAACGAGCTGCGCTTCTGCTGCAGGAAGTTCTTCTTCAAAAGAATTTTCATTTTTTACTTCTTTTATTTCTAAAGTAAAAGCATCCTTTTCATCCTTTACATTTTTGTCTTCTGCCTCTTCTGCAACTGCTGTTTCTGACGAAAGTTTTTCACTTTCCTTTTCCACGAGCCGCAGGTTGTGCAACGGATATTCATCTTCCTCATTTTCCTCTGCTAAAACCACTATTCCCTTGCCTTCTTTTTTTAATTTATTGCTTGAAACAGCAGGGTCTTTGTCTATATACAGCTTTGCACCGTTTGCAGTTTCAGCGCCATTTTTTTGCGTTTCTTCAGCAGTGATTGTATTTTCTTTTAAAACTTCGTTCTTCTCTGCCAAATGTGGCGACAAAGGAGAATTTTTTCTTTTAGGCAAAGAAAAAGCCGGATTAAATTTCCAGATAAAATAGCTGAAAGCTACTACCAGCAGCAATATAGCAGTGCCAACCACACCAATCCATTTAACAAGCGAGTCTGTGATTAACTCACCAAATGCACCGCCGTAACTAAATTGTGTACCTCTGAAAATAAAGGAAAATGCAACGCTTATAACCAGCAACCCTGTGAGAACATACTTAAGATTTCGCCGGAGAGAAAAAACTTTACGGCCAAATAAAAGATTGAGGCCAAGCACGAAAAAAAAACTGCAAAAAAGAAATGAAGCAATACCGAAACCTTTATAAATAAAACGATTTGCAATGTATGCGCCTAAAAAACCAAGCAGGTTGTTTACACTTTCTGCCGGGTCAGAAAAAAAGTGGAAATTGTGCACCTTGTCCTGGTCGTCCTGCCAGGTAAACATATATGACGTAAATGCTACAAATAAAAATAATGATATCAGCAGACTTATAGTGCCTGCAATTTTATATGTTCGTTCGTCCCTCACAATTTCTTTCACCGTCACTTCCTCCTGCTTATCGGGAGATAATTTGTTAGGATTGGGAGCAGATAAAGTTTTCTTTCTTATAGTATTAGCCATGTGTTAAACTATATTGCAAATATAACAAAATTGAAAGCGGGGGTTTGTTTGCAATAGCAAAAGAGACGTTATTATAACTGGTAAAAAGGTAATTGTTAATAAATAATGCAGATGCCAAAGTTATTAACAACCGCTTCTGTTTTTCCTGTCTTTTTTACTTTAACTTATCAATGTATTAAAGCCTTTATATGTAGTTTTTTATGGTATGTATTTTGAAAAGTTTTAGACATAAAAAAAATAAAATGAACATAAAAACATATAAAAGTCTTTTATTACTCGGGCTGTTTACCATAGTTGGTTTTTATACAAGTTTCGGGCAGAGCAAAGACGATAAAAAACAGAAAGAATATACAGAAATCCATAATCTTGTCAATTCAAAAAATTATGTATTTGTAGCGCAAACCGTTTTGCCTATCGGCGGACGCTCGATCAATCTGACCTCTCCGTATAATTTAAAAGTTTCCGGTGATACTGTTGTTTCAGATCTGCCTTATTTTGGGCGCGCATTTGTTGCCCCAATAGATCCTTCAGAAGCTGGTATACAATTCACTTCCACCAATTTTAACTACAACCTAAAAGAAAGAAAAAAAGGCGGATGGGATATTGCTATTTTACCGAAAGATACCAAAGACGTAAGGCAAATGACTCTGAATGTTACTGAAGGCGGATACGGAACATTGCAGGTGATCAGCAACAACAAGCAACAGATCAGCTACAACGGCTATATCAGAGCAGCAAAGTCAAAAACTTAGATGTAACTAAGCTGCTTTTTTTGATAATGCGATGATCAGTGCTCCGGCTAATATCAGCACTCCTCCGACAACTACCTGCCAGGTAATTTTTTCTTTAAGAAAAAAAGCAGACAAAATAATAGCAAACACAAAAGAAACTCTTTCCAGGGGACTGACGAGAGAGGCTTCTCCCAATTTCAGGGCCTTAAAAGTAAATATTGAAGACAAAGCAGTAGCAGCGCCTGCTATAATTAAAAATATCCATGTTTTTTTATCAATTCGTGCTACCTGGGCTATATTACTTTGAGCAGCAACAACACCCCATGCAATCGCTATAATAAGAACAGACTGTACAGCAAATCCAACGACCGGATCTACATTTTTCAGACCTGCTTTGGATAATACGGTAGAAACGGCTGCAAGTACAGCGCCTAATAATACAAAGACTAACCACATATATTCGGTTGATTTTATTAAAAGTTCCAAAACAAGTGCAATAAACATTCCTTACTGATATGGTACCTTAACGATCAATTAGTCTACAATGTTCAGGAACTTTTATTAAAATTATGGCCTTAAAAAAAGCGTTTGTATAAAAAGATAAACAAAAAGGTGAAGTTGCTCTACAGTAAATGTAAGTTATAGATAAATAGTTTAAGACTTCTCCAAACTGACTTTTTCAACTAAAACAACTTTGTCTGCACATCATCTTCTGCAGCTTTTGTCTCCCATTCCATCTCTACATCTTCGCTATAGTTTACCAGCTTATTACCGATTGCCTTCCAGCCCATTATTTCTACAAAACCACCAATCTGAATTTTTTGAGTAGCTCCTGTTTTAGAATGCAGCATCAATACCGGTTCGTCATCTGTTGTCACTGCTTCGGGGCGATTTCCTTTTCCTTCTTTTATAAACAGAAACTTTGTTTTGACAGATGTTGTTTCTATTTTAAACCTTTTGATGTTGTACTGACCTTTCTCCGCATCCAGATAAATTGCTGTAATTGGCTTTTCCGGGTGAAATTTTTCAATCAGCAATATTCTTTCAGGTTCAAACCTTTGTGTTAGTTCTGTGTCTGTGATTTCATAGTTGCCATCATCATAAATCACCAAAAGTTTTTCTTCTTCAAAAGTTCCCAGATATTCTCCTTTTTCTTCATTATTCAGCCTGCCGAATTTACTGTCGAACCAAAGTTTTCTTCCGGTTAGTGTGCTTCTTCCGGCTTCTTTAAATTTTACTGCTTTTATAGAATGCTTTGTTACCTGGTTTCCCATGCTGCTGCGACCCTTTATATCCAGTTCTTCAAAATTAAAATCAAATTCCTTTTTTTTGGCTGAGCTATTAGGGCTTAAAATAACTTTTACTACCTCCGCTTCTCCGTTATGATTTGCAGAAAAATATTGAATCCTGCTTTTTTCTGCACCTTTTGTTATGTCGTATTCCTTGTCGCGTGTGATGCCGGTTACGTTAAAACGTTTTGCATAACTTACACCGCTTGCGCCGTCAGCATATATTACATTGTAGGTTGTCCGTTCATCATTTTTTTGAAACACTGCTGCATGCAAAATGTCTTTGCCAACAAACACTTTATCTGCCACCCTTACCACTTTCATTTTACCTGATTTGGTAATCACAATAATATCATCCAGTTCGCTGCATTCTGCTATCAGTTCATCTTTTTTTAAAGTCTGGCCCACAAAACCTTCAGCGCGATTCATGTACACTTTGGTGTTAGCTATAGCGACTGACCGGGCCGTAATGACATCAAATTGTTTTATTTCCGTTTTCCGCTCCCTGCCTTTTCCATATTTTTTCAGCAGGTTTTCGTAGTAGGATACAGTATATTCTGTAAGATTATCAAGATGCTGTTGCACCTGTTCCATTTCGTCTTCAATACCTTTTATCTGTTCATTTAACTGGTCAATATCCAGGCGGTAAATACGACGAACAGGTTTTTCAGTAAGCTTTAAAATATCTTCGCGGGTAACGCTTCGCCTTAAGTGTCTTGTAAAAGGCACAAAAGCTTTTTCAATAGCTGTCAACACTTTTTCCCAGGTTTCATGCTTTTTCTCCAGTTCCTTGTATATTCTTTCTTCGAAAAATATTTTCTCAAGCGAAGTATAATGCCATTTTTCCTGCAACTCTCCCAGCTTGATTTGCAGCTCTTTTTGCAAAAGATTTCTTGTATTGTCGGCCGAGATTTTCAGCAGTTCGGTAACTGACATGAAGTGCGGCTTCTGCTGAACGATAACACAGGCATTTGGCGAAATGCTTACTTCACAATCAGTAAAGGCATACAAGGCATCAATAGTAATATCGGGCGAGATGCCGGGCGCGAGGTCAACAATGATTTCAACATTGGCTGCTGTGGCATCCGTTACCTTTTTTATTTTAATTTTACCCTGATCATTGGCTTTTACAATGCTGTCGCAAAGTGTAGAAACAGTGACACCAAAAGGCACATCTTTAATTAGCAGTGTTTTTTTATCCTGTTCTTCTATTTTAGCTCTTACCCTTACTTTTCCACCTCTTTTTCCTTCGTTATAATTGGCTATATCAATCATTCCGCCTGTCTGAAAATCGGGATAAATGGTAAAGCTTTTCCCTCTTAAATACTTTACGGAAGCATCTATCAGCTCACAAAAATTGTGGGGCAAAATTTTGGTGGAAAGACCGACTGCAATGCCGTCCGCGCCCTGGGCAAGCAGCATCGGAAACTTCATTGGTAAGGTTACCGGTTCATTTTTCCTGCCATCGTAGCTAAGCTGCCATTCGGTTGTTTTATTATTAAATGCAACTTCCAGGGCAAATTTGCTAAGACGTGCTTCGATATAACGCGGCGCTGCGGCTTCATCGCCTGTTCTTACATCGCCCCAGTTTCCCTGTGTATCAATCAGCAATTCCTTTTGCCCCATGTTTACTAATGCGTCGCCGATAGAGGCATCTCCGTGCGGATGATATTGCATGCTCTGCCCGATAATATTGGCGACTTTATTGAATCGCCCGTCATCCATTTCCTTCATTGCGTGCAATATGCGCCGCTGAACCGGCTTAAAACCATCTTCAACAGCCGGCACTGCTCTTTCAAGAATCACGTAAGAGGCATAATCAAGGAACCAGTTTTTATACTGGCCAGTTACGCCGCTTTCGTTATTCGTAATTCCGTTTGCTGTTTCTGTATTCATAATATTTAGTACATCAAATAATCCATAAGATCAATTTTTCATAATAAAGCCTAATAATCAAAATATAGTTATTCTGTACAACTTCGATATTTTGGAACTAACATTTTTTTTTAGAAAAATTCAAGATAATTCCACTTCAGGTGTATTTTGTTGCTAAAGTTTTTGAAATAAGTGAGGAAAACAATTGACTATAAAATCAAAGGCGATTTAAGTAAAATCAAAACATCAATTTCATATCTTTTTCAGCAATTCAGTAAATTCTTCGACAGATACATTAGCTTCTTTAAGTACACTTCTAAGTAAAGGCCGACTTATATCTACGCCGCTAGGATGAGGAATTGTGGTATATCTGCCATCAGGATGTCTGTAAAAAATATGACTGCCCTTTTGTCTTACCATATAAAAACCCATTTTAAATAATATTTTTTCCAATGCTTTTGCATTGACTACCCGCAAGCGACTCATACAGCAACGGATATGTTTTGATAGCCAACCCATTCAGGAAGAGAGGCTAACTCGTCCTCATTCAATTCTTCAAGGCACAAAGTTATAACTTCTTTCAAATTAATATTTAATTCATCCAGCGTTGCGGCCTGAGTGTGTGCTCCCGGCAAGTTAGGAATAACACCAATATACAGACCCGTCTCAGCGTCTCTCTCAACCTGGGCAACAAACTGATAATTTTTCATGTCGAACTATTTACAAACAAATTTACCCAATTATTTTTAATTTATTACCCTTCATACAACTCCAGCGGTTGCCCATTTGGATCATTAAAGAAAGTAAACTTTTTTTGTGTTATTTCGTCAATTCTCACATCCTGAACATCTACATTCTTGCTTCGCAAAAATTCAATCCACTCGCCCACATTATCCACTTCAAAAGCCAGGTGCCGCAAACCTTTGGATTCAGGAAAGCTGTTCCTTTCTTTATATTCAGGAAATGAAAACAATTCGATGCTATAAATTCCATTGATAGCTAAATCCAGTTTATAGCTTTCCCTTTCTTTTCTATATGTTTCATTGATAATCGTAAAGCCAAGTATATCTGTATAAAAAATTTTGCTTTCTTCATACCTGTCAGTAAGAATGGCGATGTGATGTATTTTGTTTATTATCATTTATTAAATGTTTTTTGCTACCAAAGGAAACGCGAAAACATTCTTTACAGGAAAAATTTCCTTTTCTGCGGCTTCAGCGTATTCTCGAGCATATTTGGCTAACTTTATTCTCCGCCGGGCATCCACACATTTTGCTTCGAATTCTTCAAAATTTCGGTTTTGAGTTTTTTACTTTATTTTCCTGCTTTTCGACTTAACTGATTTATCGTAAAACCCTGGCTCTTTATTTTGCACCCATCTAATAAATTTCGCCATCTCCTCGTGCTGTTGCAATCTTTCAATTGTATGGTAATACTTTTTCAGTTCCATTTCCGTAAATACAGCATGTATCTTATCATGACATACTTTATGCAGCAATATTACCGGCGTATTTTTTCCGCCTTTGCTTACCGGAAGCAGATGATGCTTATTGCAGGGCGCGGCCATTATGCGGCCGCAAAGAGGACAAAGATCTTCAGAAGCAGGTAGCATTATACCGAATGAATTAAATTACTTGCTTTTCGGGCAATATAACATTAAATACTGCTCCGTGACCGGGAGTTGATGTGGCATAAATATCACCATGATGATTAAGCACTATTTTTTGACAGAGCGCCAGGCCAATGCCCGTTCCCTCATATTGATGCATGGGATGTAAACGTTGAAAAATATTAAAGATCTTATCTGCATTAGCCTGATCAAAACCAATTCCATTGTCTCTTACCTGGATAATATAATAAGACACTTCAGGATTGAGCGAAGTATATTCCAGTATGTCTTCCTTAGGAACCCGGGAAGCCGTTATAGTAATAACAGGTTTTAAATTTTTTGAGCAGAATTTTAAAGCGTTAGAAATTAAATTAGTGAACAATTGATTCATTTGCACAGAAATAGCTTCGACTACGGGCAATTTGAAACATTCGATAGCTGCTCCCTTTTGTTCGATCACCAATTCAAAATCGGTTCTTATATCTTCTATCAACTCATTCAGATCTACCGGCCTGAATTTTTCTTTTGCATAAGATAACTGCGAAAAAGTAAGTATATCTTTTATTAGTTTGATCATTCTGGCAGATGAAGCATACACCTTATCCAAATATATTCTTGATTTATCGTTCACTTCTCCAAGACTATTTTCCAGCAGTTGAGTAAAGGTATATATTTTTCGCAAAGGCTCCTGCAGGTCGTGCGATGCGGCGTAGGCAAATTGTTCTAACTCTCTGTTGATTTGCTGAAGTTTAAAATTTGATGCTGATAATTCTCTTGTTCGTTCCTGCACTTTTATCTCTAATTCCTTCGCCCAGTTCGCAATTTTTTCCCTGCTTTGCACCTGTTCGGTCACTTCATTTGCCATTGCCATTATACCTTCAATGCAATTATCAGCGCTGTAATAGGGCGTACAAACCAGGTGAATAAAACCGTTTTCACGTTTGCCATTTCGCATTAATTCGAATGGCTGTTCTTTTTCAACAAATCTTTCGCCTGTCTTGTACACTTTTGTCAGAATTTGCTGATATCCCTGCCCCGCAGCCCCGGGCAACATTTCAGAAATAGGTTTATTAATAATCTCACTATGCGTTTTTCCCCAATATTTTAATGCTTGTTTGTTGGCAAGACGAACCCTGAAATCAGGGCCTTCGAGCATAGTAATAGCACAAGGAGCCTGAATAAAAAGATTGTGTAATTGCTGTCGCTGGTCTTCTGCTTCTTCTTTTGCCTTTTTTTCAAACTCTTCCAGTCTGGTCAGTTCGGTAACGTCTTTCACTGAGTGAATAATATATTCAACTTCTCCGTTTTTATCCAGCACAGGAAAATTTTCTGCATCCCATACTTTAAATTCAAAAAAAATTTTGTTTAGCGCGTAAATATCATAGCGCTGCGAACGCAAGGCGTGCGATTTTTTATTTTGCAAAACATAGAAAAGAGAGGCCCTTAAATTTTTAACCCCTGTAGCTTTTGCATTTGCAGGATTATCAGTAAATGCTTCAAATATGCCAAGTCCTGTTATTTCATTCCTTTCCGAATTAGTAACACGGTTGTAACTGTCTGTTGAAGCAATTATGGTAAAACGTGGTGCATCGGGTTTAAGAAGCAGGTAATTATCAGGTGATGAATTGAAAACGGATAAAAAATCCACAGGATGATCGTTAACAACAAACATAAGATATTGTAACGTAAATTTATATAAAATATTCAATATTCCTGCCACTATGAAAGTTTCAGTTCCGATTGCTACTTACTTTTTAGGTAATTGCAGCAGAGAGTAATAATATTGATAAGAAAAACAGGAATTTGAGAACTTTTTTTCACAATACTATTTTTTCACATTTGCCTGCCAGATTCATTTTATTACTTGTAAGGAATACAGCCCACCAGAACCTATAATGTATTGCCTTTTTTAAAGACTTCTTTGATTTCATTAAAACTTTCTGTTCTCCCAAATTCCTGTGTGTTCATAAAAACAATTTTTATTTTCAATAATTGAATTTGAAAAAAACAATCGAAAAAAATTCTTTTCTGTTTTTTTATAATATTTTAAGCCTTAATTAAAATAACTGCAGTAAAAATTCGTTTAAATGCTCATAAATGTATGCGAACCTTTGTTGACGTATTAGGGGTTGGTAAACATAGCAGATGATGATCAAAGCGAAGCGCTTTTAAAAGAAATTTTTCTCTGTTGAAAATATCTGCAAATGAAACGGATGGCGTTGCAAAATGTAATTGATTCACAGAACGAAAAGAACCTTTAATAAAAGCTGGAAATATGAAAACAGTAATGCTTGTTGATGATGTTGCAATCTCTAATTTTATGATGAAAAAAATGCTTGGAAAAGTGGCGCCTGAATTTGATGTAATTGAATTTACCTCGCCTGAGCAGGCTATAAACAGTATTAAGGAAAGCAGCCCCGACCTTATATTTCTCGACCTGAATATGCCCCATATTGACGGGTGGAAATTTCTAAGCCTGATGAATGAAAATAATTTAGACCACAAAGTGTACATTCTCACTTCCTCTACCAATCAACTGGACATACAACAATCCAAACAATATAAAAATGTAATCGGCTTTCTTGTAAAACCGTTAAACTTAAAATCCCTTCCGGACGCGTTAAAAGTTATGGATTAAATTTTACAACACACACATTTACAGCCACTCGCTACCTCGCAATCAATATTAAAAGATTAATCAGGCTTACGAACAAATGCTTAATTATTATAGTTTTTTTAAAAAAAGCATCACTTTTTTCTTATTTATATAAACCTAACTTCAACTCCTTTTATTAATTCATACATCATTCTTTGATGTAATTGTTATATTTTGTCCTGTAAACAGTTGAAATTTTTATGGGAAAAGGTCGTTTGGAAGCATTTAGCGATGGCGTTATCGCTATCATTATTACCATAATGGTATTAGAATTGAAGGTGCCACATGGCGACGACCTCGCATCATTAAAGCCATTATTACCGGTAATAATAAGTTATGTTCTCAGCTTTATCTACGTTGGCATTTACTGGAATAATCATCACCACATGCTGCATGCGGTTGAGTCGATCAACGGAGATATTCTTTGGGCAAATCTTCAC
>Ga0115856_100526_pt1 | contig 14282 bp, 13 predicted proteins | sample InSIn4gowninarea_FD_83870 | JGI IMG/M metagenome (GOLD analysis project Ga0115856, IMG submission 83870)
AGAAGATTCTCTTTTGCGGAAAACAAGCACGGCAAGACAATCTACAATACTTTTGGATTGACACATGTTGCATTAATAAGTCAAACAGACTTCTGCCGGCGTGATCGTACTTCTTGCGAACGTGCGATGCAAGCGATGGTTGTTGGTGCACGAGCATATACAGCAAGCCCCGTAGCACAGCTGTAGCACTGTTAATGCGCGAGTCAGTTGCTTGGCAGAAGAAGTACGATAGAAGGGCAGTCTGAGGTATAGAACTTTGCAGTTTGTCAATAATGCCACATAGCAGCATCGTTTTTCCTTTGCCAGGATCGCCTTTTACCCAGAATAGTTGGCTGTGTTGGTTATTATTATACCACTGCCTGAACGCGGTGTTATCAAGAATCCAACGGTACGAGTCTGCTAGCAGTCCTCCTTTTGTCTCCTCGATGCGCTTCTTGTCGTCGCGCGGGTCTGTTTGGCGTATGTCTTGAATGCATTGTTCTAGCTTGTACATCTCGCGCTTTAGACGGTCGAAGGCGCCAGCCTCGCCCTCGCCATATACCGGCGCTAGCTCAACATCGAGGATACCTTGCAGGCAATATGCTCTGTCCTCGTCGCGCCCAGTCGTCCGGCCTTCTGCCCATCTCAACCGCTCGTTGACGCTGAATCGAGAAAGTGGGGCCCCGTTGAGCACTTCGGACGGAATACTCGTTGTTTCGTGGATCATCATTTGCAGCGATATTTTACTACCAAGGCTCTCTCCTTCTTGCGAGAAGAACTCGACTGTAACAGGAGCGAGAAGTTCTTGAAGTGTCCAGCCACGCGTAAACCACCGGCTCGACCTGAAAGCAAGCTCCCAGCTATGCTCAGTAGCTCTATCGCAAGCTTTCCTCTTCCTTTTTAACACATCTGATAGGTAGACATAGCATCGGGCTGCGTTGCGGTACCAACAAAACATAGATTGAATAGCCTGGGATACCTCAGCCTTGTTTGACTTATTAATGCAACATGTGTCAATCCAAAAGTATTGTAGATTGTCTTGCCGTGCTTGTTTTCCGCAAAAGAGAATCTTCTCGTAGCCCGGCTTTATCATGCCACCGCCCGTCTGAAGGTCTGCGAAGGTCACCTCGTCCCCATCGGCTCCCCAGGTGTGTGAAAGTATCGCATAGGGAGGTATGTCGCCATCGTCGAAGCTGTGAATACTAAGCTCTCCGCTCTTGCTACACTGTATGAGCCGCATAGGTTCGTGTGGGTGTATAGTAGGCGCATGCGATGAGAACGGGACTCGGAAGCCTGACCTTAGTAGCCTGACCGCGCGGGTGCTTGCTAGCTGCTAGCTGCTAGCTGCTTTCCTGTTTCCAGTGGATGGTCAGCACATGGAGAGAATGACGAGACAGGTACCAGCAGGTCCCTGTAATGTGTCAAAGATGTCGCGAGCTGAGGCTGCCGGCTTTCGTTGTCGTTGTGTTCTTGGCTTGGTGGTGAAATCTGTGTGAAGCCTGAGGCGGGGTAAGGTGTGCTATGCATGCGCCGTGCACTGCTCGCAAGGCTGAGCCGCGTCTGTATCGAAAGCTACAGAGGATACAAAGAAAATCCTTTGCGCTATTAGCAGGGGAGCAAACAAGAAAGCAATCGCGCAGAGGTAGCACCCGTGGATAACATCTAAGTTCAGATTCGACTTAATCCCCCCTTTCTATCTAGCCTATAGAACGTCGCGAGACAACCAATCTGTTTCTAAGAATAGCCGTCAACTGCGGGCCTGAGTACATCGTGGACCCCTAAGCGTTCGCAATTCGGCTATGTCAGCGTTCTAAACCCCCTCGCTAAACGCCAAGGACTAGCATAGCGAGCCGGACAAACTCGCAGTGCAGTTGAACAGAGGCTACACGTCTTCATAGCATGGTCAAAGGTTCTTTAGCTTACTCTGAGTATTGGAAAATCTCCGAATAACCAAGCTATACTTCTATGAAAGGTAGATTAGGGGTGTATTACCTTCACAAGTTCAACGCTCAACAGGAAAGATTCACGTACGTCCCTTAGATCGCTGTAGTTCTAATATCTAAGACTTGCGATAGATAGACGTAACCCCAAAGAGAATACAAATGTGTACTTCTGTCTAGGAGTCTCTGAGGCTCAAGCGTAGGGTGCTTGAACAATATTAGTGGTTCGTTGCGGAGGGATGTTCAACCTACCAGGGATGGACGTTAGATTCTCTTTTCTCTGTCTTCACAACTATCACCGCCTCTACTACACATGGCAGAGGCAGCTAGTCTTGTTGTTAGTGTCGTCGCCTTTGCTGGCCCCCTTAACAACACAGTCGAGTGCTCTGAGTTTATCTAACTCGGCCGCACATTTGGGAAAGACTTCCAGACAAGTCGGCTTGAGCTCGATAACACAAGGCTCTGTCTGTCACGAGTCATGCTTGGCCCTAGCGGGCAGTACGAACTGGCGGTGGGCTGATAGAATACCGCTAGTTAGTCTGCTTCTAGTCTTTACATACCACTCGCAGGTAGCGCTCTTTGGTGATGCACTGCTCTTTGAACCTACACTACAACGCCCTAACATAGTATATGGTAGCGTGCTGCTCGGGATAGACTCTTTATATATATATATATATATTTGTGTATTCTCACACATTCTAAAACGTATGCGCAAACTCTCTAGCACTCCCGAGCTTGACCGAGCCGGGGCTGCCATACATGCTAGCAGCGAATTGTGGTATCACCAGCCACATAGTAATTTGTTGCTAAAGATATAAAAAACAGACAAAGAATTCTACTCAAGGTCTCTAACCCGAGATTTTCTTAGCCTTTCTATCAGGGTTGAGTTTATTGTGGTGGGAGCATTACCAGCATGCCGCCACACAGGGTTTTCCGCCACATGTGGAGGGATAGTATATAACTATGTAATCAATCAGCGGAGTTTGTTGCGTCAGGCTTCAGAATCACTGGCTTGAGCGTGACTGTGCGTCTTGGTGAAGGTAAGCTGTCGGACAAACATATGAAACACAACTTAATTAAAAGCAAATAGAAACGTTTAAAAGTAATGGCGGTCAGCATGAGATTAGGGGGTCCAGATAAATTTGATATTAGTCTGTGATAATACACCAGCAATAGCATGTTCGAGAGCATATGATTGTTTTAGGATGAAGTGCTTCTATGCAATCAACTTCACCATGTACTACCAATTGCTGGACCCTCGCCATCGAAGAATGGCTCGTCTAGGAGGGAAAGCAGGACCTGCTGACCTACCCATTGCTCCTCTGCAGCAGGCCGGATCCTCTCTGGAGGCAGGACGAAGCCATAGTCACCAGTGTCTGGCAACTCGATGGTCATGGAGAATTTGGCACGGCCAATGGCGTAGACGTGATCAATAGAAACCCCAGTCGTTGGGTATAGAGTGGCTCCGCTGGACCCGAAGACATAGGTGGTATCGTTCTTCGATTCCAAGCGGATTGATTCACTCATCAAAGAAGCAGCTTTAGTCCACATCCCTAGTTCCGGTGCGTAGAGAGTCTCTTTGTCTCCGAAGGGGTAAAGAATGAGTTGGGAGTAGCTGTGCCAATCGATGTAAAGATTGATGCCCTGTTCGTCGCGAATTTTGCGAATCATCAGGTCCATGCCCTTGTTCTCAGGCGCGTCACGGGGTGCTTCTCCCCTGTATGTCTGGTCGCAAGGATCTGTCGATGCTCCGCGTGTGCTGGAATCCCAATTGAATTCCCAGTTACGGTTGTTCTAGATGTAGGAAATCGAGATTAGTTAAGCACTCAATAGGATTGTGGGATTTTACATACGTCACGGCCGAAGCAGGTCTGGTTTTGAGCGTTGGCTGGTGGTGGTTGACGGTTCTTGCGCCATAGGCGATTATCGGTTTGGGAGAAAACAAAGCCTACCATATGTGAGAATTTCAATCGGAACGAGACGTTAGGTCATCACTTACCATCTGGGTTGACGATTGGAAATATGTAGAAGTCATACTTGTCCAAGAACGATTTTGTTACATTGTCTCCAGCCTTGTATCCATCAACGAGTTGCTTCGCAATATACTCAATTACCTAAGAGACTTTAGTTAAGGACACAGTACTACAGTTTTGGCATCACTAACCGGAGCAACGATCCATTCACGGGCGTGCACAGTGCCGTGGTAAACGACTGCAGGCTTTTTCCCGGGGCCATCTGCTCCCCAGAGATGCACGCCGAATAGGTCACGTCCCTCGTAAGACGTACCAGTGCTCGTCCAATTTGAATTCCCAGGGAAGGAGCTCTGTAAATCGCGCCACCAAGTGATGTGCTTTGCTTGCGTTAGCACGACCTTTATCTCGAAGTTCGTAAGCGTGAACTTACGTCTTCGTATGCATGGTAACTGTCAAACCATGCATCATCAGATCCGTTAGTTTGTCTTTTCCATGGCTTGTTGACCTGAGACTCGCGGGCAATGGAGCGTGCGAGGTCCTCATGCAAGAGGCGCGACTTTAACCCAAGCGCGTTGAAGGAGTCCAATTGTTCTGGTGCAATGAGCACATCCCAAGAGCCTCGAGCTTCATTCAAGGTCTCGTGAGGGATCGATGACATTGCTCGTTTCGCCAACGCCAAGTCTCTACCGACGGCTCGAAGGCGATGAACCTGGTAGCCATCGTAGGTCACTGGTTGTGGACTGCGAATGGTCGCTCCAGCAGCGAGTGAGAGCCAAGCAAGGTTGGATAAGAACTTCATGATGGCCAGGAGCAATCAGTTGAAGAGGAGAGAAAGAAATGTGCTCGAACAAGCCTTCTTTATATCCTTTCGTATATCCCAGCTTGGCAGTCCGTCATCCAACCGAATTCCAACAAACAAGGAATGTATGCCGCCCCAGGTAAAGAATAACAATGTCGGTTGCCTGATATGCGTACGGTGATGTGATACAATATGTCCAAAGGCGCGGTTGGGTATGGACAAGAAGCACTCTTGGAAAGGTCTCACGGCTTGAGGTTGTTCACCTGCCATTTCTGTTTTAGAACTTGCATGGCATTTCTGGGCAAGGATCGACAACGTCATCGCACTTGTGTACCATCCTGGCTTCATGTACCCTCTGCCTAGATTAGTTCAAGGTCTTCCTTGTCGAGCCCTTTGTTCCGACTTTGAATAACAGACTGAATAGTGGGCTGAATGGTGGACATGGTCGCAGCAAGGGATTTTCCAATTCTGGTAGTAGTGTGCATATGAAAGACAAAATTGACAATAGAACTACACAGATGTCGCAGTATCTGATGCCGTACACGAGAATGTGGTGCCAGGATACAAGTATAGATTTGTTGAGGTAGGAGTGGCTGTACATCTGGGTAACCAGCACAAACAGGACCATTACGCACCATGACGCTAGCCAAATCTGGTCTAACACGCTTCCCCGCTTTTTGCTGCAGCAAGGTCGTGAGCACCAAGCTGACCCTCTATCTATTTTGCTCACTTCGGAACGGCTTCGGACACATTTTCTTCACATAATTGCAGATGCATAACTCTCTGCCTTCCTAATCAAGGCTGATCAATTCACTCCTGCTTGTTCGTTTCGAGCCATTCCGGTCGGCATAGACAAAGCTAAGACCGATTCTGGTTACAATAACGAAAACATTAATAGGATGAGACAGTTCATTATTCACCCACCGAGTCCTTAACAACCATTCTCTTTTGGCGGTTCGAGAGAGGACCACGCTCGCAAGTGCTAAGAAAGCATGCTTATCGAAACAGCTCAGTACCTATACCTGGAAGCATCTCTTGCACTCTTTGCGAAAGTCGCTTTCTTAAGAAACATTCTCCAAACCAATGCATAATGATACTATGCTGAGGAAATATATAGCATTGTATACGATGCATAGACTGCAAATTTTTCACTGCGGCCCGCAGTTTCGAGGCGTGGTGTGTCCATCCAGGCACCACCAATCTACCAAGATGACGAACTTGCAGAAAATCACCAACAACGCGTCCCAAGCCATAATATGGCATTGAAAGTCCAGCACAGATCAATGATACACGAAAGGCAAAAGAAGTTGTAGGCATTGGATCACTGAAGCTTAACAAGCCGCGAGATGCTGATGCTGTTCACCATGAACACCAAGATGATGCTGCTCTTGCTAGGCACATTTCCATGATGAAGGCAAGTCACAATGGGCGTACTAGTACGCGCCAATGCGATAGTGCTAGTTGTCCGAAGCAGGTCGAAACGTCGATGATATTGATGACGACGAAGAGACTGCTGGATGCGAGTCAGACGAAGACATGGATGACGCCGAGGATGAGAAAGACGATGATACCATTGCAGCCTGCGTCAAAGACGACAAGCGCAAGAGCATTGTCGTACTTGATGAAGCTGATGAAGGTTTTGCCCCTTCAAAGTCGCCGAAGCGCCACCAGAAAGACGCACTATCACGTGGTCGTAAGGCGGCTTTACCCGACGGCATAGATCCTGAGTCCGACAGTGACGCTTACGTTGGTCCAAAGCACCGCAAACCGGCTGGTGCTGCGACGCGAAGCTCGTTACGGAAGTGTCAATTTGCTGGCTCGTACAAGGTTAGCGACGCACTTGGCTCCAAATTCGAGGACGAATAGAACGGTGAGCCGAAGGTATACGCTTCGAAAGACGATGCTTTGCATGATCAAGTCACTGAAAGAACACCGGTGAATCATGACAAGGGGGTACGCTTCTCACGTGTGTGTTATGAGATATCGCCGCCTATGCTTTGGATTGCTTGGCCTTTATTCGTGATACCTATGTTTAGGGGTTTTTGTGATTTGTTCTCTGACGTTGTTTGTTACCTTGGGAATACATGAGATATATCTCATGATATTTATTGCCAATAGACACTGATCTCAATTACACGAAGCATGCTTGCAACATATCGCATCATCGTTCCCCTTGCAATACAGAATTTGCTTCAGGTGGTTCAACTAAATATTTAGTCACATAACAAAAGCACATTGTAGACATAGCCGAGACTTTCCCCTGGAAACACGGAAGAAGAAAACAAGACCAAAATCTCAATTCGGCAGGCCAGTCATCCGCTCCAGGTACCTTATCTCTCTTTGAGCATGTTGAGATCGGGTTACTCCACGTGCTCGGGCAATGTATGTTGAATATGGGTCAACCGCAGGGACTGAGCAGCACCAGTGGTTGTGCCGCCTTTACATGTAACATCTTAGGTCGAAAAATGGAACATTACAGTAGTTCTTGACTATGGTTTCAATATTTATAGCTACTTATCTATACCTGTACCGTCCTCTCTCCACATCGTCTTACACGCTCTTGATATTTTGACGCTTTGACTCACTCAATTACTGTTAAGGTTTTCAATTTTGATGCTCGGACATGTATTGGTGCTGCATATCTGATGCCGTGATCGCAATGCGGCTCCTCCCGAAGAAACAATTATTGTTTGATTGGTGGGTAGCGTTTGCCAGGACCCCTTAACCGCTCCTGCACCCCCAGAACCATGGAGATCCTCAGCCATGCTGCGCTGGCCGAAACACTCATGCAAACTTTTCCCTACCATCAAGTAAGCAATGGCCAATGGCTTGTTGTCATGCAATATACGATTGCCTCGTTTGTCTAATGTTCACCATTACTCATTGAACTCTTGTCACTGCGACAATTGCGGTGGGCTATTGTAGAGATAATAACAAACGGCTACTTCTCTCCTACGATACGGCAGCTTCAACTCTTCAGTCTTACGTTCAGAAACTTGGAAGTGAGAATCCAGCGTTCAACCGCATTACAACGAAACACTATCGAGGTTGAATCTTTATGACAAGTTGAAAACCGAACACCAAAACATAAAATTGGCACCGCGATAACGAGCAGCATCTAAATCGTTCTTGACTATACCAGTAAATAGAACAAAGGGACTCACTAATGAGCCCCAATGCCGCAGGAGTCAGAAGAAACGATCTGGTCATCCGCCTACCATCAAATCGACCCGTCTGAATACTGCCCTGCCATGTGGCACCCGAGCCATGTTCCATACTATTCACAAACACCACACTTCACGAAAATATGGGAGCAGCCAATTCCCTTTCTTTCCACAGGCATCGGGATCGCTACGCCTACAACACAAGACGATGGAGCTATCAACAAAACATGGCATGACGAGTGGGAGACTGAGCCTAGGCCATTCGGTTCTAGGAGACCATTGGCTCTCCTCACAAAGCCCGCAGATATCAATCTTACAACCCATCCTCGAGACGCCGAGCGTGTTTACCTGAATCACTGGGACCGCCAACATGAACCAGTTGGCGCTGCGGCACAACGAGTAGTACTACAAAAGAAGCAAGACGATGCGGAGAAACGGATACTAGCGCTCAAGGCTGAGAGACAGAAGGAAAGACGCAGAAAAGTGCAGCAGGCGGCTGAGATTGCGGGTGTAATTGATCTCACAAAAGACAGCATACCCAGGAAAAGTGTCTTGTGTAAATATAGACCTGGTGGAGACGGACAGTCTAGCGCTTCCGCTGAGATGTCAATTTACGACTGGAGCCATACATGGCCACTTTAGCTTGGCATCCGCTCATTGCTTCTCTTACCCTTGATGCTTTTAGTTCTCTACAAAACCAGGTAGCGTGGCATCAACTCGGCGTTTTTCTTTCCCTTGATACCTTTAATTCTCTATAAGAACAGGTCTCTCTAATGTACAATAATACTATAACCAAGTTTGTAACCAACTAGTTAAGAAAAGTTTATATAAATATGTTTTTCTCTCACAATCATAATCTCTTCTCACAAATGCACCAGTATTGTCACTGACTTCATTCGACTTGTATATGCAGTCACAATGCCATTCACCTAGACTACAGCATGGATTAGACGTTTCGAGAACCAGTCGCTGTCCGTTTGCATGAGTGAAAGCGCCCCGCAAAATTATTTCACTGTCACTTTTGAGCCACCTTCACATCAGCTGTCTGTTTGCACCAGGGAGCATCCCACAGTATATATATCTGGCACCTTTTACGTTACTGCTCCTTTCTTCCACCATAGTCTCAGCACCGCATTGCCAACCTCGCACCAATATCGTATTGGTGCGAAGTGCTGACCAGATACAGGTATCGAGACGCACAATCGAGACACACGCGATCAAGACACGAACGATGGAGCATACCGACTCGACGCCAGTCCCCGATGGACAAACTCCACTCACTACCGACAGCCATGAAACTGAACAAGCTACCTTTCAACGTAAGTCCCGTTCCCCAACTTCTCTTGATCCACGCCTAAGCAATGTATCAGTCCAGCCGACGACACCCAGGCGCCCGAACTTGATGTGCAATATGCCTTTCCATGAGTTCTTGTTTCCCAAAGGTGGCTGTATCAACGCTACCATGTGCGACATAATTGCCTTGCTTCCTCAGTGGTTCCGCAACCCCAGCGTTTTGGAGCGTTTTGTGAACAACCACATTACGCCTGCGGTTCACTACGCCATTTTAGACAAGCATAGATACCTCGATATCGAAGATACGAATGAGGATGCTAACCGCGCGCGCAAGTCTCTCAGTGCGACTTACCTGAGTGTCATGCGCAAAGTTGACCCTTTCTGGAAGAGGAATGCGCACCAGGTGCCACAAGACTGGAACAACTTCGACATGAACATCGAGAACTTTGTACCCGAGGCTGCAAAGAAACCCACTTATCAAGCACCGCCATCGATCAGATTCAAAGACCTTGCGGATGGACTCAAGCAATTACCTCAAGGCCCCGATGCCGGAGACTTGACACGTGCATTGGAGTTCGTGATGAGGAACATGAAGACTAATGAACATGGCCTCAAGTTTTACTATGTGTTCCCGGATGACATTCAGATCATTTTGGATCGCATTGGCAGGATGACATGTACTAGGGCTAACTTTGACCGCGCAGTTGTTGCTCGATACAGGCGTGCTCTTGACGACGTAAAGGCTAATGGGGTTGACCAAGCTTCTGCAAATGGTCAGATGAACATTAATGCCTCCCAAGACTCTATTCAGCAACCTGGTGGTTTCACGCAACATTTCCAACAGCTACCTCAGCAGGCTTCACTGAGGCTTCAGAGATCGATCCAGCCTCTATATCAAGACATCTCGATGGTCAGAATGCCTCTCGCATATACGCCCAACCCGTATCAGGGTGTCGGCCATCTCATTCCCATACCTATGAACCAGGCATACATCTCACAACACACATATGCAGCCCCTAGCTACGCTGGTCCTCACCTTGAGCGCTCCGAACAACATGTGAATGGTCATCGACCCATTGCCCAAGAGGCCACAAAATCGGCAGCACCCGAAGTAGTATCCAACCAAGCAGCTCACGCTTTCAGTCACACCACGGGAAACCATCCCCACCTCCCTGATATCGACATGGACACGGACTATGAAAGCGATGAGTCGTATGAAGACGACGAGGTGTTTGAGTTCTCTCAACAGCCAGTGTTTGGTCAACTTGGAGATGCCATTCAGCAGCCTCCTACACTGTATCCACTCATGGGATATTTCGGTCATGATGAGGGCGAACCATTCGTATTCGACTCGTCTTTTCCTTCAGGAGGTCTTGTAGGTGAGGATGAGGGCGACCGAGGTGCCATTGATCCTTGTTTGCTCTCAGAAGACCTCGAAGGCCATGACGAGGGTGCTCAAGATGCTATCGACTCGCCTTTGTTCTCAAAGAACGTCACTGGTTATGGTGAGGGTCATCACGATGGTGTCTTTACGCCTCTGTTCTCGACGACAAGGTTTGTAGGCCATGTTGAGGATGACCAAGATGCCATGCATACTGCTTCACTCTCGGAAGATGTCGAAGGTTCTGACGAGGACGACGAGGATTACGAGGGCAACGATGACGACGAGGACGACGAGGACGATTAGGACGTTGCGCCTGGTAGTATTGGGATCGTTGCAATGTCCTGCGAAGCGATGTAACAATCAGTTGCGTGTATCTGGTCTTGAGGGTTGTGACTTGCGATTTCGGACTGGAGGATTCTAACTTGAGAACTCTGGATGGGTGTTTCTGACTAGGTTATGATGGCTAGATGATTCGACTAGGTAATACAACTGGGTAACACAACTGGGTACGAGGTGGAGGGCATTCTGTAGATGTCAAGGTACTTTCACGAGTCGTGGGAGGGAGCAAGGTTTGCTGCCTTGTCATTACCCTGCCCATCTTCTTACACAGTGCGTATTACAGCCAGCAAGACATGGGTATCAGGACGAGCGAATAAAATTAGTATACTTTATTTGTGTTCTACCTGACGTGCATCGTGAGCTGAGCGAATGCCACAGCGTACTCGCACTGAGGCCCATCCATCCTTCTCCTTCACCGCACATTACAGACAGCATCACGTGACGAATCATTCACCAGCTCCCTAACCCATGGCAAAACAACAACCTGTCAGTCGCAGCTGTACTTTCGGCCCCCAACAAAACGCCAACCTCGCAGCCCCCATCTAGACTGCCTGGTTGCCTGCCTCTGCGTTACCCATTCCCCTCGTCTGCCCTCAATTACAACCCATGCAGGCTCCCCACCTATTACCTCACTCGAAACCAGCACCGCAGTGTCACGACCCATGCAGCTACATCATGACCGCCCGCCATCATCTAAAAACGGAAGATCGCCCTTCCCTCTCGCTTACCCCTGTCGCACGTCCCACGTAGGCGCCCCCGCCAGCCCAACCCAGCCCAATGTCAATCCGCAGCCACCCACCCCCCAGTCCGCCACGCCCGCCCGTTTCGAAACAGGGAAACCGATAGAATGAAAAAAGTAAAAGGCAAAGGATTCCAAAGGGGCCCTTGTCCAGCTGGGACGCAGGCAAGGCATGCAGCCACGGCTGAAGTCCACAAAAAAAAGAGAGCGAGGGAGAGCGAGAGAGAGCGCGAACAGCGTCTAGCGAACGGGCAGATACGAACTAGAGGACGGGTTATGCACCACACACGGGCCCTAAACCTTTTTCTTTGGCCTCTTTTGTTTCTTCTATAACTGAACCTCGGCGACGCGGGAAAGAAAATGGCTGGCTGTTATGGCAATGTGGGTTTTTGTTTGGCGAACAGAATTCGGAGGGGGGTCACGCAAAAAAAGCCTCGGTAAGGAAAAGCGGGCAAGCGCAAGAAAAAGAAGAAAAAACGAGGTTACGGTAAAGGCAAGTGGGGCTGTCAGCACACAAGTGTGTCCGAATGGGGGAACCAGAGGACCGGAAAGAATGATGGGCGAATTCTTCGGGCCTCGCTGCGTTGGTGACGCGCATCCCGACGCGGGGACGGCCATTGCTCAAGTTGGATAGTATGTTGGTTTTCGGTCTTGTTATCATGGCTATTTGACCTGAATAGGCGGTGCTGATGACGGTTACGGTCGAGTGTCCGTCTTTTTTCTTTCCCTAAACGGCGGCGTATCCCATCAGGGATAGTAAAAGAGTAAGACGCAACAAGAAAAAAAACGTGGAATTATGCACGACTCGAAAAGCCACACATAAACCATAATGCTGGGTCAGGTCAGGTAACTAGTATGGACATGGGAAATGCGCCTCGTGACATCGCCTTGTGTAGATCCAGGCGCTGCGTGGCCGGAAGCAAAAAGTAAGAAAAAAAAACCACCAAGGCTATTCTTCGATAAACAATAAACAACATCGCCGACTTGCAAAATACACTATTGTCGATTTATCAAATTACCATTTTGCTTGCGCGTCATACACATACAGACACACTCTATCTATCCCTCTCTGTGCCACGTAGCCCCTCCCCATTTCTTAGTGGAAGGATTCCGGATATGCAGCGATCCGAGTTCCCCCCAAACCAGACAAGGTGTAAGCAACAGTAGCAGCAGCAAATCACATCCATCAGAGGGTTTTTTTCTTGTATTCTGCCCGATGTGCCCTTGGTCACATGGGGGCGCGGTTCAAAACCAAATAGACTTTTTAGATTGCCGGTCTAACCCTCACAACGGTATGACTATCGAAGGATGTAAAAGATTTGTCACGGTAGATAAGGGGGATGTAGAGAAGGGAAGCATATGCAGAGGGAAAAAGAAAAGAAAAAAGCGAGGATGCCTGATTTAGGGTGGAGATGTATGTACCTAGGCGCTGGGTCGAGAAGGGGAAGGGGGTGGCAAAGGATGCGATAGTGAGGCGTAGGGTAAGGCGAAGGAAGAGGATGCGGAGCCAAGGGAAAAAGAAAAAAAGGGAGCATCAAGGGTGAGAAGGATTGCGCAGGGCAATGACGTTTATGAGTAGTGGGGAACTAGACGGGGGCTCATGCCGTCTCAGTGATGTGTTGCAGAAGCTGGATGGATGGCGGTTGTTTGCCTGGACAGATTGCGTGTGCTTGATCTGATGTGAACTGAACTCGACAAGTCTTGCGTTCAACTTCCTCCTCCTTCCATGTCTAAACTTCTCTGACCCAAAAGTCCAATGTAACCTAGATAAACGAATCCGCAACCAAAGCATCACACAATACATCTGACTTGGAAAAAATCCTCCACAGAAGCGAAATCTAACTTCCTACGACGATACTGTGACACTTGCGTTCCTTCTGTTGCTCCTTGTCAGCTCAAAATTGGTGACTGAGATAGCCTTTTACATATTACTAGTTATGTATATACTGTATTTCTATACTGCTTGTACTTAATCCAGTAACTGTACTAGATACCTGACATTATCTTCTTCTCTCTACTCACCACACCTTAATACATACATACAACATCTCCCCTCTCTCTCACACACACACTCATCTACCCCAATCGCCTCGATTCATGCCATCCACATATATACATACGTACGCAGCTACATAAACACGCATATTAATTCAATCAAGCAACAAGCGGGCTATCACCAAGCAACCGAAAATTAACATCTTTCAATCAGGAAATTTTGATTTGATAGTAGATAGTTAATATACATAGTTATTCAATTTTTTCTTCTCACACTTCGATGTCCAACTATACCATCAATCAACCTGCTTTTCTACCTCACATCCAGCACAACAAACAACATTGTCAATATAAAAAAGAACATAGATTTTACACTTAAACACACACTTTACCTATAACTAGTTATAGTTATATATATATATGTACCAATAACCATACGGCATGCATTTCACTCTAAAATTCAATTAGCCAAAAACTAACGTACTCCTCTATTTCTATGCCCCCCATAAATCATCTCCTCACAATTGTTCAAGCACACGTACACACAGACATACACAACACGTGACCCCCCCCCCCCCCCCCCCCCCCACCCCCCACCCCCCCCCACAACCACCCCACAAACCCAAACACCAACCAACACAACCAACGAGACAAAGCATACACCGACAGCACACAAA
>Ga0115856_100527_pt1 | contig 14272 bp, 10 predicted proteins | sample InSIn4gowninarea_FD_83870 | JGI IMG/M metagenome (GOLD analysis project Ga0115856, IMG submission 83870)
ATCTACATCAGTAAGATATATTAAGTATTCAATGCCAACTAAAGTCTCAGAATATATGATTAGCGGCACTCCGATTATTGTATTTGCTCCGGAAGAAACTGCCATGGTAAAGTATGCACAAGAATGCGAATGGGCTAAAGTAATTACGGAAAACAATGTTAACGTATTAAGCAGCGGAATCAGACAAGTAGTTGAAAACAAGCAGGCAAGAGAACTTATAGCACAGAATGCAATTAAGATTGCAGAGAAAAATCATAATTCAATAGATGTTACAAAAAAATTTAAAAGTTTAATCTGTTCCCTGGTAATTGAATGACAATGGAGTTTTTTTTTGGCAGAAGGAGTTAATTCACTAAGCGAACCGGCGAGGACTTATACGTGCAGGCGTTGCTTAATTGGAGTGAAAATGATTGGGGACTAATTAATACTTAATGAATTGAATAGAGTAACTATTTTAAAAGAACATCATAAATTAAAATTGTGGAAATGGATAGACCGCCCTTAAAATCGAATGGAATGGAACCGGATGTAAATGGTCAGCCATATTATTTTTTTGTAGACAAAGTCAATGAAAAATTTCCGGGCTTTTCAAAGATAATAGACAAAATTAGAGACGTCTTAATCAACGTAAAAACAATTAACTCTGTAGATGGTATAAAAGGTAATGAGATAATTATACCATTTGGGATTGTGGCCTCCAATCTTTATTTGAAAAAATACAAAAAAGGTGGAATAGCTTTTATTATGGATTCTACAACATTGTGTTTTGCCAGCATGATTAGGTTCTATATTAAAAGGGGACTATTCTTTAATAAATACCTAATAGGGGCAACTTTACGATATATCAAATACTACTTTGTTGAAGGAAAAGTAGTCCGGAATTTCGACAAAGTTATTGTGGTCTCAGAACATGATGCCTCTTATTTAGAAAACAAATTTAATTGCTCAAATATTGAAGTAATAACTAATGGTGCCGATTTTCCAGATCTTTCAAAAAAGCAAACTAAAGATTTTAATTATACTTTAGGAATACTGTCTTATTGGGGTGCTGGTAATTATAATGATGTAAACTGGTTCTTTACCGACTATTTACCTGAATTGAAGAAAATATATCCCGGCATAAAAATAATTACTGCAGGACGTGGGGCTGATAATTACACGCTGAATCTCTTCAAGCAACACGAGATAGAACATCTTGGCGAAATTGATGACTTATGGCAATTTTTTAATAAAATTGATATTTACATTACAACACTGAGAAAGGAGTGTGGGATACTCAACAAAGTATTGGATGCGATGGCCCATAAAAAAATTGTAGTTGGATTAGAGCATAATATGTATGCGTTCAATAATTTGAAAGACGGATATTTTACCTATAAAAATCTAAATGAATTGGTACAGATTCTTGAAACCATCAAAGCAAATAGGGAATTGGTGGAATCAAAAGTGGATAATGCTTACAGATATATATCGGAACATCATAGTTGGGTAGCAAACTATCAAAAAATGAAAGTTTCAATTGATGAATATTTTGGCAGTAAAGCATCACCCTACAAAAAAAATCGATATGAATAGATCAACAGTTATTGCAGTGTTCTGTTATAAGCGGCTGGCCAATCATCCATTATATGAATTATCATAGGTTTTTTCAAAAAAGAATACATTTCTTGAACGAATAAAATTTCATCTCTTGCCTGAACTTGTACGTAAAGAACATCGGGATTAAATTCCTTCAACCAATGGCAAAAATTGCTGGTCAGTTTAATTGATGAAAGACTATGGAAAATGCCAAAATATTTTAATAAAGGGTATAATATATAGTCAACGGCCTTTTGTCTGGCGTTGGGTTTTTGATATATATTAGGTTTATGATTAGAAATATTACTGTCCAATTTATCTTTATCTGTTTCTACAATTCCAGATTTGAATTTTTTCTGAAACTTATTAAAAGGGAAGATCCATGTATTATTTTCAATCCCTAATTGGTAATAAGAACTACAGATATCAGTATTTAAATTCCCAAGCATATGGCCAGTACCTACCACAGCGATTTTATCTCTATCCCATCCATTAAAGAGATTTGATAAGGTAATTCCACCTCCAGTATTTTGGTTGAAAGGCTGTCCAAAAATTAGAACTTTAGGCAATCCCATAACGTTAGCAAAGTTTATATTTAGTGAATATATTTTTTTTAGATTGAAAAGAACTTTTCTGTTTCTAATTAACCTATCAATTTGATAGAGTTTTTATTAAAGTGCTTTCAGGTATCATTCGTATCCGTTTTGAATAGCAAATGCCTACAGATATCCAGACCAAAATATGATTTAGAGAAAAACTATAAACAGTTGCTGGATATAATTCAATCACCCACAGTAAAATCCAGATAGCAGCAGCCTTAGAAAGTAGGTTTTTTGAATAAAAAATACCTTTAATTATTGCAGGAATTAATATAAGTAATAATAATCCCAGGCTTATCATTCCTCCTTTCAAAATGATGTTTAAATAATCTGTTTCTATCATGCTTCGGTATCCTGTTTTATCATTTAAATCTATACCGGGACAAAAGTACTCTCCGTTGATCCCCTTACCAATAATCCAATCCTGGGTACTCATGTCGTAAAACAGACATTCTTCAACGTTAGACCTTGTGTCCTCATACATCCTATCTGTTATTAGACTAAATACTCCACTCTTATTTTCACTATAAACTTTTACTCCATAAATCAATAAAGATGAACCTATAAAAAGCGAAAAAAATAAAATTAAAAACTTCCTCTTGCCCGAATACAGGTAAAACATAAACGAAATAACTAAAGGACTCATATTCATAAATAATAAAGTTCTACGAGCTCGAATTATTGCGAATGCCACACTTAAAGTAATTACAAAGGCTGCAAGAAATTTCCTTCGTGCGGAATGATAGAAAAAAGTCAATAATATAAACCCACTGGGAACACTTAGGATTCTTGTAAAATGCTCAAACGTAAATTTACTGTCGTTGTTTGTGTAGTTTAAGTCTAGTAGGTTTTTACGAAACAGTATATCGTAAATAATAAATAATATGCTCAAAATAACAATAACCTTAAAAGCTTTTTTAAAATAAAGAAGATTTTTAGGAAACAGTAATATTAACGGTATAAAAAATCGGAAAACGCCCGAATCCACATCAAACAACTTATTTTTTAAATCATCGTATTGAAATGAGAACCCTCTGAAGATTACAATCAATTGCCAGGTGAGATAAGTGAAAAGAAGAATCTTCAGGTAGTTATTATCTAATTTCCATTCAATCAGTTTTATTGCCGTTGTTACAAATAAAATAATCCCTAAAATTTGTATGAGTTGGCAAAAAACATAGTTGACGGAAGTAGTTGTAGCAAGGGCAAAACTTGCAGAATAAAGAATAAAACCAAGCCAAAAAATGTCAAGTGTTTCACTTGTTTTTTGATCAAAACCTGAGTCCAATAAAATTTCAGAATTATCTCCCATGATTTTCTATCCGATGTTATACGAACATTGCTATTCCTACCATATGTTTTTATTATTAAGGAACTTCTTTTATAAAATAGGTTATTTAAATAATATTAGTGGGAGTTAATTTTGATTCTTTTGAATAAGCTGAAGGAACTTTTCTACCTCAAAAAAATTTTTCTCTACGTCTCCTAATACTGCTTCGCTTTGATCCCACCATTTACTCTCAATTAAAGATTCAATAATCTCTTTTGAGAACCGATATTTAATTATTTTAATGGGGGAACCAACAGCTATTGCATAAGGTGGGATATTTTTACTAACAACTGCTCCTGCACCTATTACAGCTCCATCTCCAATTGTTACACCGTCGAGAATCGAAACGTTCATCCCGATAAACACATCATTTCCTATTGTTGTAAATTTCTGCTCCTCAACTTTATCATGGTTACTAAAAGTGAATCCCGCTTGCTTTTTGGTAGAATAAAACACGGGCGAAGTGGAAATACCGTTAGTCGGATGGATTCCCCATCCGCAAACAAGATTGGGTCCTATAGAACAAAACTTGCCAATAGACGCATTAAAGATGATGGAATTTTGAGCAATGTATGTTCCCTTACCAACTGTTACATTATCTAGCATGTGATTGTAAAATACTCTTGCCTGAACATCGATGTTACAGTTATTTCTGTTGTCTGCCAGAAAATTCCAATATATATTATTGGATCGGGAAGCCACCTTCAATAATTTGAAAAAATTGAAAAATAAATTTCTAATATAAGAGAATGTGATCATTTGCTCCAGATGTTTCTAGCAGTGTTATTTAAAATTTTCCGTGTTTGAATTGAGAATACTATTCCCATAAGAAAAAATAGCAAAGTACTTATAAGAGTTATGCCAACTAAGCCGAATTTCTTACAAAAAAAAATTGCTAGGGGAATATTAATTAACCCGCTAAAAACAATCAAGTAAAGTTGTAGTCTGATTTTACCTATACCATTCAAAAAGAAAACATGAATTGTTTGCCACATGTTTACAATCACATAGCCACTCATGGCAATAGAAAGGCTAAGTGGGATATTAACACTATCTCCTAACCACAATTTAAAGATCCATCTGGAAGACAATAATAAACAAACTGTGAATATTATGAATACGACCCAAATTTTCTTCATTTTCAGCAGGGTATTTTTAATCCAATTAAATTCATTTTTTGCAAAAGCATCAGTAAAAGCGGTCCATAATGGTATAGCTATAATATTAAAGATCATCGTGACAACTGAAAAAAGTTTAAATGCAATGTCAAAAGTAGTTACCTCTTTTGGGCCAAAAATTTGGGTTACTATAATATTGTTGGTGTTAAAAAGGACTAAAGCAGCAATTTGTATAATAAAAAATTTCACTCCTAGGCTCATCAAATTGCGTCCATAACTCAATTTTACAAATTTAATTGAAGGTGCAAACCTTTTGTAATCATGATTATACAGCCATAGGCTTGATGCAATAAGCACCACCACTGGAGTAAAACTTAAGGTTGCTCCTAAATAGATTAAATTTCCAGAAGTTGTTTTTGTTAGAGTAAATATTATAATTAATGATAACAGACTCCCTAAAAGATCAAAAAATGAAGCTTTTGCAGGCTCTTGATTAGCACTTAAAACTGTGTTTATTAATTGAAATACAAATCGCAGACAAAAGAATACAAAAACAATCGCAGCTAAAATACTTAGTTCACCTGCCATATCCTGGGGAGTGTTCAGTATTTTAGGCCAGTTAATAAAGCAATTAATGCAGATGAAAAGTAGTAGAACAATGCCAATAATTATGCTAAGGATTGCGTAAGTAGTGCTTACATAGATCTTTGCAAGATCCTCCTCCCCCTTGGCCAGTGCTTCAGCAAATTTGTTCCGTAAACCATTACCGAAGCCTATATCAAAAAAACTAAACCAGGTTATTATTGAACTCAACGTAAGCCATATGCCATACCGACTTGGATTCACATAATTAATCGTTAAAGGAACTAAAATAAGGCTTATCGCAATACTAACACCTTTGACAATAAAAGAAAATAAAACGTTTTTTTTTGCATTAATACTTCTCTCATGCCCCTTCGAGAAGAAATCGCCAATATATTTCTGAATATTATACATCTAGTTCCTGAGCTGTTTTTGATTGATTAATTAGCTGTCACATCGGCGGGGTTTGCTTCGATTCTTTTCAGCTTTATTAATATTTTGGTTTCTTCTTTATTTCACAAAAGGGTGTGCAAGTGCTATTTGATGCAATTAACCTAGAGTGAATCTAAAATCCTAAGTAGACCACAAAAAGGAAACATAATTTATCCTTCTATAAGTTTTGTCTTGTTCTGGCGGACGGATGAGCTGCCATAGTTATAACCGTAACCAAAATCGGTTTTACTGAAACCTCTTGTTTTGACACTATTAAAAACAATTCTGACATTTTTTAACTCATTTATTTCATTATTTAAATCCAGTCTTTGTAACCCAACCTTTGGAGTATGATTATGACGTACTACATAAAGAGTAGAGTTGCATAAAGGCGATAAAACATAAGCATCAGACAAAGCGCTTACCGGTGCAGTATCGATAATGATATAGTCAAAGCGAAGTTCTAAGTACGCTAGAAGCTCTTCAACTTTTCCATTCATTATTAGTTCAGAAGGATTATTGGGTAACTCTCCAGAAGGAATAATATAAAGATTTTTGTTTGCGTTTGTGCTCCTGATAATATCTTCAGAGGAACTTTTACCTTGCAGATAACTCGTTATACCTTTTTCTTCGTGTACATCTAATTTTTCACTTAGGGAAGGATTAGTTAAGTCAAGTTCCAATAGGATTACTTTCTTGCCTGCAAAAGCAAGCGTTAATCCTAAATTGGCGGCAATAAAACTCTTGCCCTCACCAGATATCGTAGAAGTTACTAATATTTTTTTCACATCCCCACCGATACTCATATGATAGAGCGATGCTCTTAATTTCCTAAACTGCTCCGCGATAAGGCTCCTACTTCCTTCCGAAATAGCCAGTGGTTTAGCTTCCTTGTCATAAGCAAATTCAGCAACAACCGGAAAAGCTGTAAGCTTCTCTATTTCAGATCGATATAATACTTTCCCGTTTAGCAGCTCTTTTCCAATAATCAATGCCAGACCTAAAACAATTGCCAGGCAAATTGAAACAAAGTAATAAGCGAGTTTATTAGGTTTAACAGGCTTCGTAGAAGATGCAGCAACATCTATAATTCTATTATCTAAAATATTTGAAGAATAAGACAAAGCCGTTTCTTCTCTTTTTTGAAGCAAAAATGTATATACATTACTGATAATATTTTGTTGTCGTGTCAGTTCAAGCAATGCCTTTTCTTTCTGCGGCATTGTACTTAAAGCTGTATTGTATGTGCCGTTTGTTGTACCTACATTTGATTTACCAGCAACCAGGCTTTGCCTTTGGTTTTTTATATTCTCTAATATATCAGGTCTGATTTTTTCTATTTGCCCTGCAAGAGATAATAATATTGGGTTGTTTTCTGCAGTCAGCCTTCTTAACTTCTCGTACTCGTTTTCAGATTCATATAACTTTTGCAACAGGTTTGTTAATACAGGATCGGTTATTCCTAAAGTGGAGGGAACAATTCCTGCTTTATTATCTTTAGAAACTACATATTTTTCCACCTGGTTTAATACGGCCAATTGCATGTTAATGTCAGCGATTTTCTGATCATTACTACCTACATTCTCAATAAATTGTTTGCCTTGAACACTTAAGTCCACTATTCCTTCATGAGCTTTATACAGTTGAATCTTTCTCTCCAAAGCATCTAAATCTGATTTAACCAAGCTAATACGGTTGTCGACGAATCTTAATGTATTGGCTGCCATTGCATTTTTAGCTGTAACAGAAGACATATAGTAAGCTTCCGCAAGAGCATTCAAAATGTCATTTCCTCTTTCCGGCACCTCATCTTCAATTTCAAGCCTTACAACGGTAGAGAGTTTACTAACAGGAGTAACAGATATTTGATGGCTTAAACTTTCTATTTCTCCATTTATATCAATCAGAGAAAAGTAAAGCGGATTTCGGGCATCTTTAGTCTTTTTGTTATTTTCGGAAAATCTTAAACTACCATAAGGAGTAGAAACCCACTGGTTTATCGGATATAACTTGTTGTTGACTTTAACTTGCTTAAATGCAGCTATATAAGTAAAAGGAATTTTGCCGCCATTTTTATCCTCTCCCTTCTGAATAATAGTTCCTACATCTATTTTAATCGGCGAGGTGATGTAGGCTGACGTGTATTTGTCAGCAGGGAGATATTTTAATTGTTGCTTTTCAAAAGTAGGGACAGTCAAACTGAGTTCTTTTGCAACCTCCGTTAATAAAGTGCGTGAATGGATTACTTCAATTTCATTCTCAACAATTTTCTTGGACGAGAAAAAATTAAAGCTTTCGACAATCTTCGGATCTTCCGCACCTTTCTTTTCATCTTGTATTAAAATGGTTGCTGATGACAGATATACAGGGGTGGTCATTTGCAAATACGCATAGGTCACCGTAAGGGTTACAGTCAAAAGGATAAGAAAAATTGGCCAGTAGGGAAAGAATTTAGACACAAAAAGTCTCAAAGTATTCTCTTCTTTCACAGTTTTAGAAGAATTCAAATTCATTTTATTTTTATCTTAAAAATCTATCTAATGCGATTATTACAACTGAAAGTCCACTTAACATAACAGGCAACCAAAGTGTAGAACGGCTGGTAGAGGCGACCTTTGACTTGTTTGGCTCGACATACACGATATCATTAGATTTTAAATAATAATATGGCGAAGTGAAAATCTCAGCACTATTTAAATTTATCGCTTTAACAACCTTTTCTCCGCCCTCTTCCCTTATAACTCTCACGGCATCCCTTCTGCCGTATATGGTTATATCACCGGCCAGCCCAAGTGCTTCCAAGAGGGTAATCTTCTCATTTTGAACGTTCACTACAGTAGGATGTCCGACTTCTCCAAGTACTGTTACTTTAAAATTCAAGTACCTTACCGTAACAGTAGGTTGCAATAAAAGTTTTTTATCAACTAAGCTTTTGGATATATTATCAGCAAATTCAGTCTTGCTTAATCCTGCAGCTTTTAGCTTTCCTAGAATTGGAAATTCAATGTTTCCGTCCTGCCCAACAAGGTAACCTGCTGCGCTGTTACTATTGCCGGTAGAAGTACTCGAGTTAATTCTATTGTCGTTAGGGCTGTTAAAAATTTCCGTAGCAGAAGGAAGCAAGCTGCTTACCGAAATACTTAATAGATCATTTTTTTGAATAACAGGTTCCAAGTCCTCGACTTTAGAGTGAATAGCTGCATTATAAGTATCATTAAAGTAGGTTGCTTTTTTTATGTCAACACAGGAAACAATTAAGAGCGATAGGAAAAGCAAGTAAAATATAGTAGCTTTTTTAAAAAAGGGCATTTTTAACGACATCGAGAGCTTTATAAATTTTGGAAAGGGTTTATAAGAACACATAAGTTTAACACGTCTCAACAGGCAGTTGTATTAGTGGAGTATACAAGCTTTTTCTTTAACAGTTCTTTGCTTATTAAATAAAAAAAAATAGTATTAGTTATTGCATATCTTTTGAATAATCTTCGCGGCTCCATATATAACCTATACAGCCATTCCATACCAATCTCCTGCATCCACTCGGGGGCACGCCTTTGAAGGCCTACCATCACAGGTAAAGCGCCCCCTATTCCTATCATTACGGCATTTATTTTCCCTTTCATCGACGACATCCATTTCTCTTGTTTAGGACAACCTAGTACTACAAAAACGATGTTCGCACCCGAAGCATTTATACTTTCTACAACTGCCTGGTCCTCTTTTTCTGATAACTTTCTGAAAGGCGGACTTTTAAAACCTGCCACGCGTAAAGAAGGATACCTGCTCTTCATAACCTTTTTCGTCTTATTCAGCAAATTGTCTGTCCCGCCATAAAAATATACGGACAGATCTTTCTGCTCTACTTTCTGAAGAAGGCTAGGCAAAAGATCCATTCCCGCTACTCTTTCCTGCTTAGTCCCGTTTAAAAATCTCAGAGCCCAGGTTATAGGCATCCCATCCGGCACTATAATGTCAGCATTTTGAATAATTTCTTTAAAAGAGTCTTTAAAATAAGCTTCCACCAACATGTGAACGTTTAGTACGCATACATAAGAACTAACGCGGGTTGATGCCATCCCAATAATGCTATCGACAAAATCTTCATACTTACCTAAGCATATAGGCACATCAACGAGGGTTTTAATATTCATCCTATCCTTTGCTTTACAGATTAATTAATAATACACGACTAATCATAGAATATTTCAAACCCTTTCAAGTTCTACTCTGTTTAAACATTGAATAGTTTTCGCATAGCCTAAACTTCTACTTTCCCATTCTCTGAGTGCTAATGGTGAGTAGCGTTTTCTCTACTCCTCTTAAATCCCAGGTATTTGTTTTAAAAAGACCGAAAAAATCGCTTTAAGATTTGGATCTTGCCTTAAAGTTGCCATGTTTTATCCAACTAATTTCACCACTTGTATTGACACACTAGTTAATACTACGGGTCCTAATAGTTTAATTAAACTTCACATGTAAGTGATTTTGAGCTGCGAAACAGTCTGGCTTGTATCAGAATAAATTGGACATTAGCAAACTCATGTTTTTACGTATATCAATATTTAGTTGTATATTTAGCCTGATACACCTTGTACATGACTATCCAATATCTGGACGGGAAAAAAAACATAAAGCAAAGATCTCTTTTATTAGTTGCATAAAGCCACTTGATACGACTCAGGTCAATGTTTAGCAAAATTTTACCGTTAAACAATAATCTGATTTTAAAGACGTTAGAAAAATAGCATTGGCTGCTTTCTTAAAAAAATAAAAATGTTGGATATAGTTTTATCGAAATATTCTTTTATCTATTATGTGGTAATATTACTTTGCGAAGTTTTAACAAAATATGGCTATACTGTGTTAGAAAAAACGGGCAAAAAAAAGTTTTTGGTCGCAGCTACTATTCTTAGTTGTCTAGGCCTCGTCTTTTTAATTTATTATAGCTATGCAACTTGTTGGTGGGCTTTTATTTGCCTGCTTACCATGAATGCATTGATTTATATGGCCTGCAATTCCATCAGATTTTTATCCTTTAAATTATACGGGTTGGCAAAAGAAACCATCTCATCTGGGAAGTTTAATAAAAAGTCTAAAGAGGTGAAACTTGGACACTGAAGATTTATCTAAGAAATAAGTGTAACAAAGGCTGCATCGATGAGGCGTATTCCATGCGTGCACAGCCGTTCTGGGCTAACAGCAACAGTTATCGGTTTTTTCTTTACCCCTTCATCACGGCCGTACATATGCAAAAAATTCTAAACCCATCTTCTCTCAACCATCTTTCCTCCTTACGTTCTTTTGTTGGCTACTTTTGTTAGTTGGCGAGTAATTAATAGCTTTCAGGCACTGTTCTTTGTAAAACACCATCCCTGCATACTAGAAAAGCACAAGCCGACGAAAATTTAGGGGTAAGTAAAAAGGGGCAAACAAGCTATTGCAGTAAAAATAAAAAATGAAATGGCAATTTATAAGTAGACAATTAATATCATTGACAATTTGTATGACCTTTCTAAAAGCAGGTTGAAATTTAATATAGATGGCACTTATCAGCGGACATTAGAAAATGGTACAGAAGTTTCCGGCACTTGGAAATTTACAGAAAAAGAGACCAAAATTGAACTGCGCGTTAGTCAGGACGTAACCACAATAAACGTTTCTTATGTTGATCCCTATAATTTCATGTGGGCAAGTAGTGATGGAAATGTTTTGGGTAGAATGGTCCGAATGTAAATCTCGCTATAAAACAAAGGCAACCAATAAATTGATTGCCCTTTTTTATCCGTCCCCCGTCATCAATAATCTCTACTTCACTCCTCACTATTCATTGTTCACTGTTCACTATTCATTATTCATTGTTCATTATTCATTGTTCATTGTTCATTTTTCATTATTCATTGTTCATTTTTCATTATTCATTGTCCCTCCTCCTGTTACTAAGACTTCCTTCTACAGTTTTGACACTTTTTTAATTATTGCTTTTCCCCTGCCTTGTCTTGCCTCAATAATATAAGAACCGGGCTTATACCTACCTCCCACTGTTATTGCATCGCCAACGCTGAGCGAACTTCTTGTCTCAATCAATCTTCCTGTAACATCCAGTACTTTAATACTCACTTTCTCAACATAGTCACCTCCGCGAATAGTTATTTTAAAACATCAGGTAGGATTAAATAACGTATTTCAAAATTATACGAAAGCAGTAGCAGCTGTATGCAAAGCTATTGATGCTTATAATTGCTTAAGACCACATATGAGCATAGGTAATATAACCCCTCAAAAAGCGCATACAGCAAACGAACCTTTAATAAAAAAATGGAAAAACAGGAAACAACCTGCAAAGCTACTTTAGTAGTGAATTAAAAATTGTAAAGCTTATTTAGTAAAATTGCATAATGCTGTAAAGCCAATACAGTAATATCAGCATAACTGTAAAGTTTTTTCAGTACAAGACAAATCATCCATCATAAATCATCCATCATACCTACTCCGTAGATACTCCATAGATAGTTCATGAAGAGTCCATGAAACCTTCCTGCCACACAATTATTGGTTTGATGATAAATTGCCCATATTCAACGGCCCCACATCATTTAATCTCCCCACCCGGAACCAGTGGAAAGCTAAAATCGGGCAGCGGGCAACAAACATTAAACATAGCTGGTATATTTTTCCTGACTTCGTCGCTGGGACACCCAAAATCAGAGGTTAAACAGGGTCAATTTTTTCTGCTCCTCGTTCAATAATAATGTTTTAGTTATTCTTTCTTTCGTCGTTGGAGTAGTAAGGGTAAGACTATATATCGTTTTTGCAATATTGATAGCCTTCTCGGGGCTTAAGTCTGATTGCTTTTCCTTTAATTGTCGCTCTAGTTCTTTATATAATTTGTACGCCGCAAAGGCAATACAAACATGCGCTTCAATTCTGCTTTGTTTAAAATGAAAGACCGGTCTTATTTTCAGGTCAGATTTTGCTATTCTAAAAGCTTTTTCAATTTTCCATAAATGGCTGTAATTCTCGATTATTTCAGTTTTACTTAGACCAGTATTAGTTAAGTATCCTTTCAACCCATCCCACTTGCTATCGGCTTTATATTTTTCTTTATCAATGGAAACTGTAATGGAGCCGTCGAGTTTCAGATATTTGTTGTAGCCTCTGTTGTTGATGTTGGCCTTAGTAAGCTTACCCGTTTTAAGCTGTTTTTCAAGCTTTCTTAGCCCTTTCTCACGATTGTATTGGTCCTTCTTTGCCCTCTTATCTGAAAAACTTATTACCAGCCTTAATTGTTTATCTTTTTGCAGTATTTCGCTTTCGCCATTTTTAAGTTTTAAACCCAGTATTTTATTTCGAATATTCTGTTTTTCATTTTTAATTCTGGCACCTAAAATAAACTCATAGCCCTTGCTTTGCAACTCAACAATGTTGTCATTTGACAGAAGTCCGCTATCAGCAATAATTACAAGCTTATCAATTTTGTATTTGCTTTTAAAAGTATCTATTACAGGTAGCATCGTATAACCTTCGAACTTATTACCCTCAAAAATCTCATAAGCTAACAGGTAACCATCTACACTGACTAATAACCCTAATACTATCTGTGGATTCTGATGCTTTCCTTCTTTTGAAAAGCCTGTCTTTCGTAAATCATCTTCGTTATCAATCTCAAAATACAAAGTAGTTACATCGTAAAAGACAATGCTAATGTTGTTATCAAGTATTTTAAGAGTGTGTGTATAGCTAATATTTTGAACGAGCTCCTTTTGTTTCTCATACAACTTGTCCAGGTATCTGTATATACTTTGTACATCAACCTGTAAATACTGATACTTATACAAATAATCAGTTGTAGCTAACTTACTTGCCGGAAAACATAACCTCGCTATTACAAGCTTGCGAAACAATTCATCTTGTATCTTATCAAAACCTATCTCCGTAAATATTTTTCCAAGTAAAAGCTCAGTACCATGAACAGCAACTTGCTCAATGCTGTCGAGAATTTGATGCGTAGTTTTTAATTCGCTGCTAAAATCTAATTCAACAACTCCTGCTTTATCCTTAATCCATTGTTCTGCTGTAACAGTAAGTTTTTTAACAGCAGCGGAATCAGCACTGCTGCCGATGGTTTTGATCAGTTTATATTTACCAGAACTCTTATCAATTACCTGAACACTGATAACTCCACTCTTGTTTTTCTTGTTTCTAACAAACATGAACAAACCTACAAAAACACGTCTGGGACACCCAAAAAACAACTATTTTTAGAAGTAACAGAATGGTAATCAATCAGTCAGAAATTAATGGTAGAAAAAGTGTCGAAGTCGGGAGGCTATTTAGTAAAATTGCATAATGCTGTAAAGCCAATACAGTAATATCAGCATAACTGTAAAGTTTTTTCAGTACAAGACAAATCATCCATCCTAAATCATCCATCATACCTACTCCCTAGATACTCCATAGATAGTTCATAGATAGTTCATGAAGAGTCCATGAAACCTTCCTGCCACACAATTATTGGTTTGATGGTAAATTGCCCCAGATCAATGGCCCTACATCATTTAATCTCCCCACCGGAACCAGTGGAAAGCTAAATCGGACAGCGGGCAAACAAATATTAAAATATAGCTGGTATATTT
>Ga0115856_100530_pt1 | contig 14225 bp, 6 predicted proteins | sample InSIn4gowninarea_FD_83870 | JGI IMG/M metagenome (GOLD analysis project Ga0115856, IMG submission 83870)
TTATGAGAACTATTACTCTACAACCAACTCCACAGCAAAGGTAATATCAAAGTATTTAAATAGAATTTTAAGTAATTTTTCAAAAGAAATGTTTATAATTAAAAAAAGAATCTAATATAGAGCTTGATGTGAATAGAAACTTTTTCTAAATGGAATAATACAATTGTTTACAGCTTAGCTATTTGTCCACTTGAATAGTAAATACCCTATATAATTATATATTTGTATGTGTGTTTAATACAAAATATTTATTTCAGAAACAATCCCAATTTCAATAAAGAAGTTTTTGTGGATTTCATGGCAGCACAAATCAAAACTCTTTCTTTTTTGGCATATATTGTACGGATTTATCAGGTAAACATTAAATTGTGTAACATTTCTTTTTATGAATACCTCATTGCAATCCTTTGTTTTCATTTTTAAAAATGTAAATATTGCTGTTTATGGTTTTACGATCTATTTTTTTAACAGTATTTTTTGTACATTGTTTTTACTTCGTAGAAAAATTGAATTGTATGTAGTTTAGAGAGGGAAAGAAATGAACTCATTATGAATTTCTTAAATTTTTTTAATTGTTTTTGTAAATTTTTGTAAAAATTTTTTTGTAAATTTTCTTAAATTTTTGCATAATAGGAATTTATTTAACACAGGTATTTTAAAAGTACTGTCACATACATCAATTATAATTTAGGGAAATTCATATGTGCTTATTATGCAAGCAATTTCAAGTTTTTTTTTATTTTTGTCAAAGGGTTAAGTTTTTAACTTAAATGCCTATGAGTCTTAGAAACTCGCATGAACTTTGTATGAACATTTATATAGTTAAAACACTGAAGAAAATCCATTAGAAAAATTAAATGTTTTTTGTTCTTTAAGATAGTAATTTGTGTAGCTTTCTTCCAGATAATGCTTCTGATAATGTTTAAAAGGCTTGATACTGTTGATTCAAGGATTTCAGACTAGTTCTTAATTCTTATAAAGTAATTCTCTGCTATTTTTTAATTTTCTCCCATATTTCAGCTTTCTTAAAAGTTACAAAATTCAAAATTGAAATTTGGGTATTGTATGTTTTTCTCTCTCTGGATTCACTCTTTTCTTAAATGTATTCTCTGCCTTTGTAATATAATGTAAAATCTTCCTTGCAAATTTCAAATTTATTTTTATGTTAAAAGTAAATTCTCTAAAAAAGTTTCTCATTAATTCTAAAACACAGTTAAAGACACCTGCCTTTCAAAGTGTGAGTAATCCTGCAGGGATGTATTATTGTTTTCTTCCTGCCTTCTTATCACTTAAGAATATTCACTTGAACTCACAAACATAATGAAAGAAAGTTTTGTCACAGGTTAACAGGAACCAATTCGTAAGGGTTTCTGGAAACTGCGTCACTATTAATTCCTGCATGTTGTAAACAGAAGTTTTCAGTATGGATGTGACTGACGAAATTCTATGCTCTTTATTTATGTTTTCAAGGTCTGCAAAAAATTTGATTGATTAGGTTTCTGTGAAGTAACCTAACTGGAACTAATTGGCATTGTTAAAATTGTATTTGTGCCGAGATTATTGTATCCAAACTGTGGATGCATTGAATATGATAGACACAGTGGTATCTCAAATTCTATTGTAATGTGAAGCTCTGGTCTTCAAAAGTTCCACTATTTATCAATCATTCATATTTCAGTTCAGTAGTTTGCGGGTTCGATTCCCACCTCGGGCTTGGGTGTTTGTAGTGGTTCGGAATCCACTTTAAACAGTAGATCCCAGTCTAATTAGCCCTCGTGTGCAAAAAATGACCATACAGCGACAAACCAAACAAACAATCATTCATATTTTGTTTTGGACATTTGTTTTATTATTTGATTCTCCCTTCTGTCAGATATGTTACTTTTCTATCTGAAAGGGGAATTCTGCTTTTTCAGTTCTGAAATATATCATTCTTGAGATCAATGCAAATCTGCGTAAAATTTCTGGATGTATGGGGGTGGGAAAGATGAGGATTGAAAAATTGCCTTTTTTTTCTTTAAGCCACTATGTTGTCTGTCTATCATTTAAAAGTTGTATGTAATTTAATGTCTTGATTCTGCTCTAGATTTTAGCCAATTTGGCTGAATTGCTAGTGCTGTGGTCTTCAGTTCAGTAGTTCACAGAATCAATTCCCACCTAGGGATTGGGTGTTTGTAGTGGTTCGGAATCTACTTTAAACAGTAAGTCCTGGTCTAATTAGCCCTTGTGTGAAAAAAGTGACCATACAGCGGCAAACCAAACCTGCTCTAGATTTTATGTTAGAACCCCATTTAGTAATAAATGATATGTATGGAATCTTTTTAACTGGTTGACATTTTAAACTTCATTTAGTTTCTGTTGTTATTAGTTCAGTTAAAGTAGCTTTATGTTTTGGATGAATTTTTAATTTTTTTTTCTAGACTGTAGTCAATGAACATTCTTCACTGTTAGCAAAAGGAATGATTGGTCTCCTCTGTTTGTGCCCACAAGAAGTTGCACATTTAAGGAAGGAATTGCTGATTGCTGCACGACACATCTTAGCTACTGATCTGAGAGAAAGTAAGAATCTAATCTAGTTGTATTTATTAGTTGTTTGCATATATATTTTGATGTCAGTAGTTTCTGGAAAAAGTGCCACAATGGTTTTGTTTCACGGTGTCTATCACATGAAAAAGTCATTAAAGTTTAAAAGGCAAAGAAGTAATGAATAAAAGCATAAATGTCAAATATGTCGGTTTTCATTCAGTCACAACTGGCTTGTCATAGAAAGGTTTATTGGAAATCTTCGTTTGTGTTTGTTATTGATGGAACAATAGAGTTCAAAACTTTACCTAAGTTTTTCCAGGGTGGCCAGGTATTTTTAAGTTTGAAACAAATAATTAACATCTATGGTAGTGCTAGATACCCTTTGTTTAAAATTCCCCTCTCCTTTTCTTTTTATAATTATTTATAGTTTTAATTTCAGTTCTTATCTATATACAGATAATCTTTACTTTCAAAGGTTATGTGATCATTTGAGAAAAAAACATAAAATGTTTTTAAAAATTAGACATACAAAGCAGTTGGTAATATTTTACAAACATATTGCAGGAAAAGTCATAAACGTACCTTTGAAATGTATTTCTACATGGCCATAACTTACGATTGGTCAAATATCTGAGAAACATGTATAATCAAAAAAGTAATATTACTCTTGTACTGTTTTTTGTTTTTTAATTCTTACTTATGAAATAATGAATTTAGGTAATTTAAAAATATTATGTTTTTATCATTATTATATATAAACCTTAATTTTTTACTTGCCTGCTTTTATGTGATTTTTCTGCTTGTACAATGGAACTGATCAATTTTGAAATGTTTTCACAGTGTGGCACTTTTACCTAAGATTGTACTGCATTTCACTGTTAAAATATTTTTAATATTTATTTTCTTTTTTATTTTAGAGTTTGTTGGTTCTCTTGAAGATCTTTTTGATGAAAACATACTGATTGGGCCTGGTTGGACTGCACATGAATCTCTTAGGTTTTTTTAAGTATTAAACTTAATTAAGAGTAAATGAAAACTTCTCATGTAGTCACTTTTAAATGTCTTCAGAATAGATGACTTAGACATAGAGTTTACATCTTTTGTTGATTTTTATATTTTATATGTAGATATTGCATATTAATATATATTTACTTTTTATAAATAAGAAAATCTTTTCAGACCCTTGGCATACAGCACATTGGCTGATTTGATACATCATGTTCGACAACATCTTCCGTTAAAAGACTTGGCCAAGGCTGTTAGTGTTTTTTCCAAAAATGTCCATGATGAGTCACTTATTACTACAATTCAAACCATGTCATGCAAACTTCTATTAAATCTAGTTGAGTGCATTCGCTGTAGATCTGATCGAGAAAATGGCAATGTAAGTATCATTTTCGGTGTTTAGTCTGTCTTTCTAAACTGAAATAATCAAGAGAAAAACTTCTAAAATAATATTAACTTTTATTTTTAATGACTAAAAAATGTCTACTTGTTAATATGTTAAGATGTGTAAAATATGTCATGTTCAGTAAAACTGTGTAAAATTATTAAAGCAAATAAGTTTTTTAAAAAATAATGATTTTATAATTTCATTACAGATGGCATATGATATATTTTTGCATAATAATTTTGCAATTTTACCACACATGTTGCATAAATCAGTATTTTTGGACATTTTTCCCATTTTTGGGTCAAAATGTCCCAGATTTTGTCATTTTTCGAAGAGTTACAGTATAGTCCTGCTATTCTGATTCCTGTTAATCCAATTTATATAGGGTCGGGAGTTGCTTATGAGGGTACTTGAAGTTTTAGTGCTGAAATTTAAGACCATTGTAAAAATTCATCTTCCAGTGATTCTAGCCAAGTCGTAAGTACTGTCTAACAGCCATTCAAATAAATACAAATGTAATAAATATGTTTCAGTTAGAATGTTTTTGACATTGCAAATGTTTTAATAGGCGTACACCACAACAAATTGCTGCTGCAAGTAATGTTCAAGTGGTTCCACAGTCTTTGACTAACCCTCAACATCCTAATGTTCCACTAAATGTTTCACATCCTGGCCTTCCTGAAGTGAAAACAGAGGTAAAGGAAGAAACAAAGGGTAGTTTTCCTGTTGGTGGTCTACTTGATGGAAGAGAAGAAAAGGTTAAGCAGAACTTTTTTATTGACTGTTATGCTGATTGAATAATAGAGATTTTTTACATTATATGCTTTATGTAATTATGATTTGTCATGCTATTACTTTTTGTCAAATCTATTACAATTTAATTTAGTTATTGGTATGCCATATTTTAAACTAAATATCAGAAAGATAAATGTTATTTTATAATGATACACCTATTAAAATATGTAGGCTTTCATTTCATAATTAATCAGAAAATGAGTTTTCAAACATTAAAAAATATTTTCTATAACTACATAAAAGTATAGCATCAAATCTGAATCACCAAGAACACCTATTTTTGAATTAATTGCCTATGCATGGCATTTGAAAAAGTTAAAATTTTCATTTACTTGGGTTAGAAATCAGTTTGGGGAATATAAACATAAAGTTTCAAAAGAGAACATTAAGTGTATTATTGCCTGTACAGTTTTGCAACCTGTTCAGAAGTTTAAATTTATTCATAAAGTTTTTTATAATTAACTGACTCAATCTATGCCTCCAGTATTTGAGCATTTATTGTGGCATATTAAACTTTATTGAATAATGTTGAATTATTTTTTAAATAACTCTCTTAGGGGACATTTAAAGTAAATGTTTTCTAGAAAGCTGTGATGAATTTTATACATATTGGCATGATTAACATGTTATAGTTAAAAAATGAAATTTGGCAAGTTAATATTAATTTTAAAACAAGTTAAGAAATTATTACAAAAATTTAAATGGTAGCCTTTATGTTGTCTAGTTAAATCTATCATAGTGTCGTCTATTTAAAACACATGACAATATAATCAATTGATCACTGTGCCTTCGGTTAAAATAGGTTAGTTATGGAGATTTATATAATTGACAAAATGATGTATGGCATTAATGTAACTGCTACAGCCATATCAGTTATTTAAGTACATTGATATGATCTATCAATAATCCTATGTAATGGATTTGATCTATTCAAAACTGTCATGATTTGTGTTTACAAATATGTTTAATTTTGTTGTTAAAGTAAAAGTATCCTTTTTTAAAATTGTCCTCTTGGAATGATTACTAAATTCAAAATATACAGAATACGTGCATTTCATTGTTTTGCAATATGCCTTTTAATATAAAGTTCTATTAAACTATTTAGAAACATTGGCTCACATGTCAGAACATTTCTCAAATTTTGTTTGGTATTTTTAATACTTCAGGGACTTTTCTGAAGTGAAGCCTTAATTATGTACTGAATAACTTCCATGATCTATAAGAGTAATTTGAATTTTAAAAAAGTTTGTACAAGTTCAGAGTGTGGACTTGTTAAAATAATTCAGATAAAAAGATTTTGCTGTAAACTATACTGCCAATGATAATTTTACTGAAATCTCGTATAAAGTTTAAATGTACTGCATATCATTTTAAATAAAAAGGTGGCTGAATGAAAACAGTCTTTTGAGAAATTGGAATATGTTTAAGTGTGTTATTGCAAATTTATAGTACTTGATATAAAATCATTCTTTAAAATCTTTGGAATGAAATTGTATTGTCTAAAACTTTTTTTCTACTATGATTACTGTAACTATTATTGCTTTTATTATGAATTATTGCTTTATTAATTTACTACTTAATTACTTTCTTTTTTTTTTCTTCTGCTCAGCAATCAAAATTTGGTTTTCCCACTTCACAAGCTGCTTCCTATTCTGTACATGACTGCAGAAGTCTCATCAGGACATTGGTTTGTGGAGTTAAGACAGTCACATGGGGTATAACTGTATGCAAAGTACCAAATGGTATGTTTGTTTTGTAATTGCTCTAAATTTCTTAATTTAATATTTATTTGTTTTGTATTTATTTTGTTTTCAATAGTTTTGTCAGTTATATTGAAAGAAATTTTTAAATAATTGGTTTATATGTCGTAATTGCCTATTCTATAGCTTAGAATATATAAACTGGCTGTCCACATGGACGCACATTTCAGAAATTAACCATCTACAACAAAGTTTTGATTGCCAATGGCAGGTGATTTCCCCAGCCTGAATAAAGCAGCAAACTATGATCTTAAATATAAGTTATTATGTAATGTGCTGACTTAATATTATATGATTTCACTTTTAAAAATCTTTCATAAAGTTTATTTTAAATCTATATTTTTCTGTAGTTGTAATTTTGTGCTTTCATATCCAGATTTATATTATTTTTTAAAAATTTCCTTAAACTGTACAAAAGTTTTACATGGTGTTGCTTATAAATACTATATATTTTGAAATAAAAGATGTGATCCAAAAGTTCCTGGAATGGATGTTTGTGCTGGCAGGAAATATTTATTGACTTGTTTTTGTTGGCCTTATAAAATATGATAAGGCCTATAGTACATTGGAGAATTATTTTTATGGAGAAAACAAAGGGTTCTTCCCCCCCCTTTTTAAACTCTGGAAAGTTGAAAAAGTAACTTAAAAAAACTTTAGTAAATAACAAACATGTTATTGCTTCAGATTGTTAGAAAGTAGCAGTATGTTATTTGAAACTGATAAACATTTAGGATGGCTTTCCTTAAGAATGAGTTCAGAAACAGTGCTCAAGTCTGCAAAAGAGATTTTTGAGGTCTGAGGCAAGATTGCTTTTGATTTTATTGTGCTTTCTAAATTTAAACAAATCGATTCTGGGAATTTTTGAGTTGCATCTTATTTGTGAAACATATCTTGTGAAATTAAATATTTTTAGTGAAAATATTTAAAATATCTGTTTTACATCTATAATTAATTTGAGATTCACACAAATAAGTCATGTAAAGTTGCAATTTGTTGCATCTTGTTTCAACTTCATTTTAGTAAAATCATTAGAATCAAATGACTTTAATGTATTGAAATGATTACTTAATGATGCCATCTTGCATTAATTATTTTCATTGGTTATGTTTATTTTGCCTTTCAACAGAAAACAATCAGATGGTGCAGAGTAAGCAATTTCAACCTAAGGAGACCTTAGTTTTTATTAGATTAATTAAATATGCTCTTCAAGCATTGGATATATTCACAATAACTATCCCCACTCCTGGGCAGCCACAGCCAAGGGCTATACCTAAGTAAGTACAATTTTGTGTAAGTGGTGGTTTCTTTTTTGTGTTTTAGTTTTAATTTTACTTATAAAAATGTTTTCTTGCCAAATATTATAAGTTTTTATTTAAACAGAAATAAACCATATGTATAATGTGTTAACTGAATGAATTTTATAGTATTCAACAGACTGTGCGTTCTAAAGATGAAAAAGAAGTGTTGGAGCATTTAGCAGGAGTGGTAATTGTTTTTAATTTTATATTAACTTTCATTCTTAAAACAAATTTGAAAGTTTATTTATGAATAATATGGTAATATAAAATAAATTTTTGAGTATAATATAAATTGAGTATAATGTAGTATAATACATATTTTTAATTTAATAATAATTTTAAGATTCACATTTCATATTTCCTTAATTGATATTTTTGTTTCAGTACACCATGATGCATCCTTTGACATTTCGAGAAGTGTTTTCTAAAACAATTGATGTAAGTTCTTTCATTTTTCTTAATTGCTTAATTATGTTTAAAGGACATATAAATATAATCCATTTCTTGTTTTTAGTATATGGTTGACCGAATATATAAGAACATAGCTCTTCAAGTAAGCGTTTAATTTTTTTTCTATAAAATTACAAATGTAAAATGCATATTTGACATATATTGTAAAAATAAATTTCTCCCAATTCAGTTTTAGCTGAGAAAATTTAAATTCTATTAATTTTTAGGTCTTGAGCTAATAACTAATTTGAGCTTAATTTTTAGATCTTGAGCTTTATATTCTGGTCTTGCGCTCAGTAAAATAATAAATGTGATTTCAGTTATTAAATAATCTTCTCTATAAAAGTTTAAGGTATCTACCATTCCACAGGTCAAGCAATTAATCAAATGTCACTAAAGTCAATAAATCTATATATTACAAATTCAGTAAAGTATTCTCACATTTTTAAATACTTTTCCCATTAAAGGTTTTAATTATTTCTACAAACCCTAAGTTGTTCTGTAATATTCAAGTAAACTCCTTTTCTCCCTGAATTACCTTGTACTCAGGGGTTGTAACTTCCTTTTATGGAATCATAGCAAATATTTAAGATAAATGGAATGCACTCTAGAAATTAAATTCTAAAAATGTTAAAAATTATGTATGCATTGTAGGGATTAAGTTGTCACAATTTTCAAAAAATGCAACAAAAACATTACCTGCTGTAAAAATGCAACATCTATGTTTAATCACAGATAAAAACAGAAAATAGGATTTCCAGAATCCAGAATATTCACAATTCAGCAATTTTTTTTTTGTTTCTTTTTTATTTCCCTTTTTCAGAAATTTTAAATAGTACCTTTGTCATCACCCATCCCCTTAAATCTTTACTAACAGTTTTTACTTTTCCTTTGTTGACTAAGCCAGAGAGATCTCTATAATGTTTTGACATTCAAAAATAAGTAAATCATGGCTTAGTTACAAGAGAAAACAGCTGGAGAATTAATTTTACAACAGATTTAACTCCCATTTAGCATTTTGCTTCATTTTTTATTTTAGCATTTTTGCTTCTACATTTTTCTAACCAGTTTAAAACTTGATGCAGTGTCATTGTAATAGTCTGTATACAGTTAATTGGGTTGAACTAATTATTTAATTAGGGCAATATCATGTTTATATCTGTAAAAGGATGATGATTAAGTTTCTCAAACTATATCACCATTTTCAAACCAAACCCTAAAGTTAGATACAAGTTAGATGTAATCAGTTGTCTGCTTGAAAATCTTATTCTCACTACATTTTGTATTTTCATTTTTCATAACTAATGTTTTCTTTCCTAATATATAAAATTATAGCTACTTGATAAAACCACATGCTATTTTATTATTATTATTACTATGATTATTTGGTTTTGATCTTCTCCAGTTTAGTTAAAGCAAAGCTTTCAAATTAATTTCACTGTAATGATTACTGTTTTCTTTCATATCTATGCCATAATCCAAACCCCAAACATCATGTCTCTCTACAATTTTTAGATTTATTTAGCACAAATTTAGGAAATAAAAAATTCTTCACAATTTATAGTTGGAAGAGTAACCGAATAGATGGGCCAAGTTCTCATTTATGATAAAGCTTTTAAATGTTTAAAAGCAGGTATGAAATGTCTTGAACAAAGGGAAATTTAGATCCTATTTAGTAATTTACAAAATCAAAAATATTCCACAATTAGTTTATGGTTGGAAGCAGTAACAAAATAGATGGGATAAGCCGTCATTTAAAACGAATATATTTAAAAATAGATGTGAAATGCTCCAAACAAAATGAAAAACTTTGATACTATTCAATTAACATTGTTTAAAAATTTATCTATTTGTTTTCTTTTAAGGGAAAAAACATTTTTTTTTTTTCAGTTTTAATCTTAATAGTTCAGCAAATGATGAAAATAAAAATAGATAATGAAAAAACATTCAATTTTTTAAATATGTTAGTACTAAAAGCTGCCTGTCCAAAGTTTGAGTAAAGTGTGAAGGAAAATTTTGCAGACACAATTTTCTAATTCACTTATATATTATCTTAATTTGACAAAAAAAGGCTTGAACACATTACATACATACATTACAATCATTTTAGTATAGTCCAGAACATCCCTTGAGCTATCTGTTCAATTATTCGAACTATGGGCAGTCCCAGCCTGTTTAAGTAATCAGCACTGTACTGTAGTTACTTTACCTGAAAGTTTTCTAAACAGTCAGTCACATCTGCAGTAATTTATTTTTCCAAATCTTATTTGATGCAATTTTTATGTAATTGATTCTATTTACTATACAATTTGAATAATTATTTTTAAAATTGTTTCAGATATTGGCAAATTCTTTCTTAGCAAATACAACTACCTCACCTATTTTTGCAACCATTTTGGTAGAATATTTATTGAAAAGGATGGAAGAAATGGGCTGTAAGTATATTCTTCAAGGATATTTATATAAAAATGACTCTGTGTTTCAGAGTATTTTTCTTATCTAGTATTTTTTTCAACCATATCAATTATGTCATAATTAAAAAAATTTTTACTCCCGCATTTCAACCCTATCGATTACTTCATAATTGATATGGTTGAAATGTGGATAAGTATGAGAAACGTATTGACAGTTTTGGTGATATTTTACCTTTAACTTGGCAGTATCTCAAACAGTGCTATAACACCTTAATGAAATTTAAACAAGTAACTGTTATTATGACTTCCTTTTTTAAAGTTTTCAATAATAATTTTTTTTTACTTCATTCTATATTTTAAATACTAAATATAATTGTTTTCTTGAATCAAATGTGTTTCACTCGGATTTTGTGAAAAATTCCTAGTTTTTTAATCTGAGAAACACACGACATTTGTATTGCCCTTATGAGTATACTCACGCCTTTGCTATTTGATAGCTGACTTGCTTCCCTTTTTATAAGAGAAGATATATATATAAGGGAGGACATATAATCCTTTTAAGCTAGGAGATATAAGTTATCTTGCATTTTATTCTGTTCCTGACTTTTATGTATTTTTGTTAGAAACTATTATTAAAATATAGTTTGACTCCGACTGCCAGGATTGGACCCAGTTCGCGGCATGGTAAGCAGACATGTTATCCACCATGTCAAACAGCTGCTGTAAATTGTGGGATATTGTGGCTTTAACTTTTTCCAATATGACTGCTGCTACATTACTCCCCTTCTGAGGGTTAATGTTGTACAGAGAGCTAACAGGAAAAAACAGTTAAAAAATTGCAAAGAAAGAGGCAAAAACATCAAATATTTATGTATATTTTGATACAATTATTTATGCATATTTGTAATATGTAATGATATTATAAAATTTTGAACTTTATTTTTAATACAGTGAACTCTCGTTAAGATGGCCCCGTTTAAGATGGATTTCTCGTTATTACGTACAAAAGCAGTTTCTATAACCTACAATATAAATAAAATACATTTAAAATGAAAAAGTACTTTAAAATATTGAAACATTTGAAATACAGTAATTGCAAATATCTTCTTTAGTTTTCAATTTAATAAAAAGCGCTTAATGTAAATATTTTTTTTCTACTTTTAATAACCTCAACCTTGATTTATATGTTATGTTCATATTTTTGTAATCATTAACTGGCAAACAATAAAATAAATTAAATCTTTTTCTTTTAAAGCTTAGCTGATAATTTACCTTAACATTTTGTTCATTTTAAAATCATATTTATTCATACTACACGGTGTACACAGTTTTACGTTTTCTGCAAACTATTTATTTATTTTCTGATTAAAATATTATAGAGCATCACACTAAGTTTTAGAATATACTATATAAATGTATGGACATTGAATAAAATTAAAAGCTTCATTTCTGAAATATGCTTGCTATTGAACTTCAAGACAAAATTAAGGGGGGAAAATATGACAATAAGTCAATTTTTTTTTTCAATTCTATATGATTTACAATAGAATTATATTTACAAACACGTCTATAATGGAAAACTGTTCATAATGTAAATTTTTTGATGACATTAATGTTTCTTTTAAAATACAAAATAACAATGCAACTGAATTACCTTTCCTATTGGCAGAGAAATATTATTTTTATGATCTTGAAAATGCACAGCAATACATGGCCCAACACTTTCTCGGGAACTATACTCCAACTGAAATGACACAGAAAAATATAATTTCATAGTTCATAGTTCAACTTATTTAATTTTTTTTTACATAAATAAGTTTGGTTATTTTTGCAAAAAATGACTATAAATAAAACTTCAACACCATATAATCTGAAAAAAATGAAATCAAAGAAACACTTGCTCTTTGAGGTTCAACCATCATTTTTCGGTTTCCACCACCAAATTTTCCTAATACCCTGAAAGCAACTTGAGCAACACTATCCACTGGATTTCTAAGAGTCCTCCAAAGAGCTTGCATTAGTTCAGCTCTAACTGGCTGGATGTGATCATAAAGAAAATCTGGTTGCAAGTTATCAACACACAATTCCAGAGTACGAAGACCCTGAAACAAGAACATAAACATGTTTTTAAAAAAGAACAAAATTTGATTATAAAATGTCATGGTAATGAGATAAAATTACCTGGCTAACTAAGGTTTGTGAGCCATTTAAAGCAGAAACAAGAGGATCCATGAGCATAGGTAAATAGGGTAGTAAAGAACTCAACCTAACAGGCACAGTAAGACACAATTCTACAAACAGATCTTTCATGTGTTGTTTATGAAGTCCACTCTGCAAGCTATTTAATCCTATAACAGACACAAAATACTTTCCTTAATTAAAAAAAATTGACAATTTATTAAAAAAGAAATTGTTAGCTGAATCATGATAAAATATAACTCAAAACTAAAAAAATTAAAAGTGAATAACATGCTGATACCTTGCAACAAATTAGGTAACAGAGGTAAAAACTCTTGATATAGTAAATCATGGCTACCTCCTCCAATACTACGAAATAAAGCTCTTAAAAGCAAAAAGTAATTGTAAGGTTCTTTGGCACTCAGAGCTAGCTCCATGGATCGATTCACAATCTGATGTAAATAGGGCTATAAAAAATATTATTAAAAATTTATAATATATATATATATACATATAATTAATTTAAAGTACCAAATCAAAACTAAGCTTTAAAAACTGGCCAACTACATACTTTCAGCATTTGTTCATTTTCAGCAGGAAACAATGAAACAGATCCAAACACAAGTTTGAAAAGCTTCAAATATAAATTTGAACGTTCCATAGTAGCTGCAAACAATATTAGGAGAAAGATATTTTTTTAAAAATTGCAACATAAAAATATTCAAAAATTTATTTTTCTGTTTATTGAAATAATATACTTTAAAGGTAAAAAATTATTCAGGGATCATATACCCAACTAACCCTTTCGTATCAGTTTTCACAGTAGGAAAGATGACTTTGTAGCAAAATATATAGCTTTTACAAAACTTTTGTACCTATCAAAACACATCCCTTTTGTTTAATAAGGCAAAAATTAAATTTTCAACTAATGAATCCACTTTTTAAATAGCCTAAAAGTTATTTAATAATACATTAAAATATTCAGTTTTTAGCAAATAAAAATGTGTATTTCAAAAAATGTAAAACATGATGTATTCATAGGCTTTGAATTATGTGTTGCTATCACCAATTTATTTGCAAAAAAAGCGAAACTAACATGCTTGCATATATTATCAGTAATTAAAGTATAACATGTAAGCTTTAATTACTGATAATAAAAAATGAAAAGTTATTACAAACATGTATTAATACAGTGAACTCTCGTTAAAACGGACTGTCAAGGGCCGGCAGTTTTTGTCCATATTAACGAGAGTCCATCATAACAGGAGTTCATAAACTGAAGTTCCATATGAACTCTAAATTACTATTATGTACACATACACAATATAACACAAGCGAAAATTTGTTTTCTCAAACCTTTTTATTCACTAAAAATATAAAAGCAGGAAAAAACAAAAAATTTAAAATGAAA
>Ga0115856_100534_pt1 | contig 14161 bp, 9 predicted proteins | sample InSIn4gowninarea_FD_83870 | JGI IMG/M metagenome (GOLD analysis project Ga0115856, IMG submission 83870)
GCGACGGTGATTCTCGTTGGGGAGTGACATAGCCCCTGGAGCGAGACAAGTAGTCTGGAACGTTCATCCCTGAGATCCCAGAGATCCTTGGAGAGAGTTCCTGTGGACAAGTGGTCCTTTTAAGGAAGACTGACGCTTCGTGTGGAAGTCGGAGCGACTTCGTCAAGGAACGTGTGTGCCGGCGACACCTGAGACGTACGTGATCGCCCGCGGATTGGATTCTACGGAGTGAATCCTGTTCTGTTCCTGATCCTGACTGAGGGTGCCTGGACTTAGACCCTCAGATTATTTGAGGACTTTGTAAGAAGATCCCTGTGTGGGTGCGGCGTTATCGGCCGTCTGTACATGTATTACAAGCGGACTGGTGATTTAAATAAATTCCCGTTTTCACCCCAATCAGAACCCGACTCGTCAATTCAATAGTTGGTCAACGAAACACAACAACATCGGCCGTCTCGACGACGTAACAATTTGGTGTCAGAAGTGGGATTGGAGTGAATGCCAGTGACTACAAGAGCCATGGATAACAGATTCGAACAGCTTGCTGCCCTGATTAAGGCTGGACAACAGGAACTGATGCAGAAGTTTGAAGAAAAACTAGAGGCCGGACAACAGGAACTGATGCAGAAGGTTGAACAAAAACTAGAGGCCGGAAAACAGGAACTGATGCAGAAGTTTGAAGAAAAACTAGAGGCCGAACAAAAGAAATCGGAAGAAGAATTTAAAACTGTGATCGAGAAAATGCAAAATATGGAAGATGGACAAGGAAAGTTAAAAGAAGAAATCAAAGCTGAAATAACAGATTACCAGGTCTCGATCATTAAAGCTAAGGAAGAAGTGAAAATTGAGCAAACCCAACTGAAGGCAGACATAGAGGAGAAAGTTGAATTGAGAACTCAAGAAGTTGGAGAAGAATTGAGCGCCGCAAGAAAAGAGATAAAAGCCGCGCAAGAAGATTTAAGCATAAATAGGAATAGCCAAGACCTTCCTGGAAACGACAAACAAGAAGTTTCTGTGGTTAATAGAAACGATGAAATCCATCTTCCGGAGAAACAGAAATTGAATAAAACTTGTGGACAAACTATGCGGGCCAGAAGGAAGCTTCGTGGTACCAAATTTGTGCGAGCTGGGGAATTGGAGAAGCTTCCCCAGAAAAGTGATGTAAGGCCTAAGAGACTCGGGAAGTGTCACCGAAGGAAAAATGCACGGCCAGAATTTTCTGTCGATTACCTAAGCAAGTGGCGTTTCCATCGCCTTTCCATTTGAAGTTGATTAGGAAGGCACGTTTGGACAACGCAGCTAAGGTGTCACGTAACAGGAAGAGTGTTGCAACTCATCGACTGATGGCACGTGATGGCTGTAGATTCACAGGCCGTTGTTATAAACCAGTCCAAGTTTTCCTGTACAATCGACAGCGAATGAAAGGCCGGAGACTGAAGTTTCACTCGGACTTTAAAGGCCTTGATCGTCGACCGAATGTCAGAAAAAGAAGTTCGCTGTTCCATCCGAAGCGAAGAAGATTGAAGCTTCAGTCGAACTGCGAGGGTCCATATACCATCATCATATAGCGACGTTTCTGTCGGCCAGGATCGAACCGAGGACCCTTGGTGTGGCAAGCAGGTATCTTATCCACCATACAAAACAGCTGTTCAGTTTGCTGGGATACCGCGGCCTTAAGTATTTTTCAATATGGCCGACGTCGCTACATACTCCCCTTCCGAGTGATAACGTCGTACGGAGAGTCAACATAGACAAGCTTATGAGGCAGGCTTTCTTTTTTTTTATTTATTTTCATTTTGTTTCTTTATTTATTATACTTTTTTTATTTCAGTTTTTTTTCTCATTATTTTCGTGTCCTTTATTTTTTATTTATTATTTTTTCGTGCTGCCATCTGTTGATTGAATTTTCAATCATTCGTGGTTAGTTAACCTTTTTGCAGCTTAATTTATTTAATTTTATTTTTTCGCGCTGCCATCTGTTGATTCAATTTTTCAATCATTCGTGGTTAGTTAACCTTTTTTGCAGCTCAATCACGTCCTTAGGTCACCAAATATAGCGACGTTGCGCTCGGCCTTAAGTATTTTACAATATGGCCGACGTCGCTACAATCAAGAGGCTGAACGAAGAAATCTATATGGGCCGGTTATTGTGTCATCACGATGTTGGTCATTAGTTATTAACGATAATTATTTAAGTACATTTTATTAAACATGAGACAGCACATAACTTAGCAAGCAACTGTTTACAATTCTTACATTTAAAACTCACTGTTACAGTTTCTGTTAACATAACATCTCCCTTCCTAAAACTAATAATTAATACTATTAATAACATAGTCCTGAAACTTGGCAGGTTTCCTAACAGTCCTCCCAGACCTGGTTACATAGTTTCTGTTTAATGTCTCACCATGTCGATCATGGTCACTAGCAGTTGACGAAGTTGGTCCAATGATATGTCTGGAACTACCTTCAGAGTTTGGTATACATACTGTTTTTCTTTTATACTCCGAGAATCGTTTCCGAATATGATGTTTATTTCTTCTGTATACCCTGCCTTCTTCTGTTTCTACTATATATGATCTTGAGGTGTTATGTCTTGCTACGACACGTCCTTTATCCATTTACCCCCATCACGAATGAGAACAGGATCATTATTCTTAAAATCTGGCCTTTCATGGGCTGATCTGTTGTAGTAGAATGCTTGTTTTTCCTGGTTTCTTATTATGCATTCTCGAACTCCTTTTTGTATTTTTGGCTGCAATATTGTTTCAGTTACAGGTAGTTTCGATCTTAGCTGTCGATTCATTAAAATTTGGGCTGGAGAGACATGCAAACCTTTAACTGGAGTGTTTTGGTACTTTACAAATGGTTTGCATTTACGTGGTATATTTATATAAATTCTTCTTCAAATGACCTTTTTCTTTCAAAATTACTTTTATATGTTTTTAGAAATACTTCTTTTGATGATAAATCTTCGCTCTTTACCGTATTGATTTTGCTTATTAAATTCATTTGTAAACAACCTTTTAATCCTAACAATGGAATTGCTTTGGCTGCATCAATTAACACAAAATCAATAATGGTTTCACTATTAGATGAGCCACTAAGTTTACATTTTAATTCAACACGACCAACAGTTAGAATTTTATTTCCACCATATGCTTCAAGCACCAAATTAGATTTACGTATCACACTTTTACTCTTTATTTCTTTAAACACATGCAATGGCAACACATTTACTTGTGCTCCTGTATCAAGTTTGAATTTTATATATTTATTGTTTTCAAACTGTAAGTTTACATTCCACTCCTTAATATTGGTGTTAAAGTTATTAGCTGCTGAACTTATCTGGTTTACAAAATGATCACCACATGAACTTTTACTTTCTTCAGAAGAGCAAAATATTTTATCAGACAGGGATCTAACCTTTTTAAATTTACACCCAATTTTAAAATGGCCCAGCATTCCGCAGTTCTTGCACGTTTTGCCATATGCTGGACACTTGGCATATTCATGCACAGTGTTACACTTCTTACATCTATACGTATTTGCTACTGGCCTATTTTTGCAGTCAATTTTGTTTTTATTTGCTAGTTTACTTGTAAATTCATTATGGATAGATTTTTCCCGAAAACCAACATTACTTTTGTTTAGGCTATGTAATATTGGAGTATTATTATTACTATGCAAATATTCAGCTTGCTGCTTAGATAATTTAGCAGTTTTACAAAATTCTACAGCTTTTTCAAGAGTTAGATCTTTAATTCTTAATAACGATTCTTGCTGCGATTTGTCACGAATTCCAAGCACAATTCGATCTCTGAGAACACTATCAGTTTGGTCATTATATTCACATGACTTTACAAGTTTTTTAATATCAGTGTAATAGTTATCAAATGACTCTAGTTCAAACTGAATTCTTGAATTAAACTTAAAATGCTCTACAACAACATTTTTCTTAGGAATACAATAATTTTCAAAAGCAGTAAGGACACTTTCATATTTATTTTTGTCTACATCCGACAAGTCAAAAGTATTATACAACTCAACAGCCTCATCACCAATGATATTCAAAAGAATAGCAACTTTTATATCAGATTTTTTACGATCAAAGTCCTGAGCTTTTACATATATTTCAAAATTTTGCTTAAATTTACGAAAGTTTTCACTTATGTTACCCGTTAAGCTCAGCGGAGCTGGAACTCTGAAATTATTCGTTCTCAAGTCTCCTCAAATATTAGTAATTATCACTCCAAACATGCAGATTCAGAAGTCGACTGTGCCATGTGCCATCACGATGTTGGCCATTAGTTATTAACGATAATTATTTAAGTACATTTTTTAAACATGAGACAGCACATAACTTAGCAAGCAACTGTTTACAATTCTTACATTTAAAACTCACTGTTACAGTTTCTGTTAACATAACAGTTATCACCAGTACTCTAACATCGATAGTACTCTCCGCAATGTGAAAGTCCTAGAGTTGTGATTTAGAGGAACTGCGCGGGACGTGCAGTCTCAAAGGAGGGGGCAATGTTACAAATCTATTGTTGCCTCTTTCAACAATAGGGCCCGTGCAATATAAACAGTTTTATGTTAAACAATCAAACTAGATGCAGCATCAGGGCCGTATATGATGGACAGCATTAAGGGGTGCTTGGCGACGAAAAACCATGCCAAATTTGGCGACTTGGCGCACTTGGCGACCAAATTTGGCGCCAAAATTTGACCTAGGATAGGCCAAGTCCCGAAGCTCTAGGACCAATATTAACGGAGATATTATTGAATTACTATATGGAAGTATCTAGAAGGGTCTAGATAGGAGATGTATCTTTTAGTAATATCCCAGCATTCCTTGCGGAGCATTCGGAGGGTATATAAGCCAGCTTCCCAGGCAGGAGGGGAGAGTCTGATCAGAAGACGTGGAGTCTGATGCTAAAACAGTTGTCTTGGGAGAAGACTGAGGAGTCTTGTAAGAAGACTGCGAAGAGTGAAGAGCTCTTCGTTACCTCTGCGAGAGAGAGGTGGTTTTCCTGCGATACCTCTTTGTGAGAGGGTGTTTCTACTGCGACGGTGATTCTCGTTGGGGAGTGACATAGCCCCTGGAGCGAGACAAGTAGTCTGGAACGTTCATCCCTGAGATCCCAGAGATCCTTGGAGAGAGTTCCTGTGGACAAGCGGCCCTTTTAAGGAAACCTGACGCTTCGTGTGGAAGTCGGAGCGACTTCGTCAAGGAACGTGTGTGCCGGCGACACCTGAGACGTTCGTGATCGCCCGCGGATTGGACTCTACGGAGTGAATCCTGTTCCTGTTCCTGATCCTGACTGAGGGTGCCTGGACTTAGACCCTCTGATTATTTGAGGACTTTGTAAGAAGATCCCTGTGTGGGTGCGGCGTTATCGGCCGTCTGTACATCTATTACAAGCGGACTGGTGATTTAAATAAAGGCCTGTTTTCACCCCAATCAGAACCCGACTTGTCGATTCTGTAGTTGGTCAACGAAACACAACATCGGCCGTCTCGACGACGTAACACTATTATACATTCTTGGAATGCCTCTTTATTGTCATATAATACGATATATCAAGCTGAACTCATTGCTATTTATTACGCTTTGCATTGGCTGAGCCTACATTACTCAGAAGCACGTTGTTTTCTATATGGTTATTCTTTCTTGCTAGCTATGAAAAGCTTCCATCAAAAGCACCCAATTATACACAATATTAGACTCTTACTTCAGTTTAATGTAACTCACTTAAAAATTCTGTGGATCCCGGCGCATTTCAGGATATTTGGGGAATGAACATGCCGATTTATTAGCTAAACAAGCGTCTACAGGAAACTTTATGGTAAACGTTGCACCACCAGTTCCACCATTATATATCAAAAGACTGGCTAAACTACACTGTATTAAAACATTGCACTGGGATCAGTCAGATAAGGGTAGGTTTACATATCAATTTTTAAATAAAGTAGATGTAAATAATATTTATTCGTATTATCTTTTTAATTTGTTTACAAAATTCTACACATACACTATAAGACATTACATGAGACATTACATGAGACATGACATGAGACATGAGACATTACACTGTCGTGTACTGTAGTGTACTGTCGTACACTCGCAGCGAAAAAGGTAAACAGAAAAAAATAATAATGCTCAAGTGAACTTTTGATTTTTGAAGTAGCAGAGTCACTCTATGCATTCAAACTGTTTGTTAAAGTTATTTTTGCTCCGCTTGTCTTGTTAATATAATATATTCATAAGTGAAACTCAGCTTTGAAAATTATGCATCTTTAAAAAGTAAATGTTTTGCTTTCTAATGATATAAGATTTATCTATAGATGTTATTTATTTAAGAAGATATTCCCATTTTTGTAAGTCAAGTTTTACCTATATTTAGATATTATTTATTGTTGGACATTTTGATTTTCGTGATCCATTATATACGTTTCTAAGCTTCTTCACTTCATTTCAAGATTTATTACCTTTGTAACTAAGCAAGCTGGAAGAATGGACAAATGCTTTAATATTTATTTAATGTCATGACATGAAATTTATGTTTCGTTCATCGGTTTTACTTTTGAAAGAAGACACGTGGTTGCAACAATGAAACATTAATATTTATTTATAAATGAACTTTGTTATTTTGTGAATACATAAGAGAAAACTTTGATCAAGAACAAAACGTTTTCCGGTTTCGACCACCTTCGTGTGCGAATGCCTGCGACGAGCGATCCAGAACTACAGGGGACCGGGGTTCCTCCCGGCACTTTGTCTTGCTCTCCCTCCTCTCTGCTTATCCAGCCGAGCGTTCCAGTTAACGAGTGCGAAGCCTCATATAAAGTTCGACGTCTCGAGAAAACGATTGACGAATATCTCAAACCTATCCCAGTACTGAAGGCATTTCAAGAAAAAGCCGCCAAAGCTTCCAGGGACTTTGATGTCATGGCAAGTGGTAAAAGACTGGCCGAATGTGATGCAAAGATCTGCAAAGCCAAAGATGAGATACGCTTAATTCTAACTAGGCACCCACCCTCTTCTCTAAAATTTTTAGAAGTGAATATTTACCTGAGGAAACGTCCCCAACTAGCCTAAACCTACAATCAAACTCAAATCCTAGTGTTAATGAAGAAAAACTTTCTAAACGCTTAAATGAAAACGCCGATAATGATTTTATTACTCCTAAAAAGGTTGCTAACCAAAAAAATATAGACTTCCCTGAGGATCTTATTGAAACTCATAATTCTTTTGAAGTACTAAAGGATAATGACTCAACTATGGAAATTAGTGAACCAGCACCTTCCCAGGAAACTGCGGAGAACGAAACCCTTACTCCCTCCCAACCCAAAATCCCTACCATTACCCTTGACTACTCGCCAGCATTCCTAGAACTAATGGCCCAGATCTCTGAACTTTGTAAGGAGAAAATATGCGCCAAAGTAATAGGCAATCTAGCCCGCATCTCTCCCAACACAGAAGAACAATTTCTTAGTATTACCCAATTTTTAAAGTCAGGAGATATTGACTTTTACATCACCCAACATAAATCTCACTGGCCTCAAAAATTAGTTATCAGAGGTTTACCAATCAATACCCCCATTGATGACATAGCTACTGCCCTTAATGAATTAGGTTATACTGTTTTAAGAACTTCTCAGATGATGAAGTATTATAAAGATAAAGAAATGCGATCAAAAATGCCCCTCTTCAAAGTCTCTATCCAACGTGACAGCAATCTCCCTGAATTAACTTCAGTCACAAACTTACTATATTTTAATGTGACAATAGAAAAATTCCGTGGTTCTGGAAAAATCCCCCAGTGTCACAGATGTTTACGTTTTGGACACGACTCCTCAATCTGCAATTTCAAGCCTCGTTGCTTGAAATGTGCAAATTATCATTTTTCGTCAGAATGCCCCCTAGGTAAACGTGTCGATACCCCCAAATGTGCCATCTGTAACGCAGAAGGTCACACTGCCATATACTATCTATGTCCCAAACGCCCCAAAGCCAAACCCAAAAAGTCAGCTATGACTGAATCGAAAAAACGTCAGCCCAAAAAAGAACCTCGTTCTAATAAAAACCCTCAGCTACTCAACCTCGTTACTTCCAAAGATCCCAAGCCAAAAACATATGCTAGCGTTAGTGCTCTTCCCCCATCCGCTTCACAAGATACTTCAGCAACCAACAACTCCAAACCTCCCGAAAATACAGCTCTTATGCCCCATTCTCAAGAAAACTCCCCTATCTCCGAATTCATACTCTTCAAAGAATTAATCCAGCTATGGAAAGAAATTTCCCAGCATGTTGATCTATTCAACCTTATACAAGGTCTTAGAAAAATATCTGCAAATTTAAAAAGCGCTTCAGATCCAACGGAACGCTTACTTATCCTAAGCGAAATTTTCGCTTTCCTGTAATTTCCCTCCCCCCTTTTTCAACCCCTGCACATCTGTCCCACGCGGAGACATCTCCGTAACAAGGTGCTATTGCACACACACACTTTCTGTCCTTCCATGATTAAAATTTAACTTAAAATCCCCTTTTAAATACTCCTTTAAATTTTACTTTCCCATCAATTTTAAAATAAATAATTATAACTTTAAGAGATTCTCAATATCACACTTAACGTTCTTTTTTTAATGCATTTATGGTGCCTATTAGAATTTATTGTCGCGTATCTTATTCCCGCAGCAAGAAGCCCTTTCGGGGCTTGGCACTGCGTTGTCTTCAGGAGCATATCCAAACCATTGATTGATTGAAGTAGCAGAGCGTGGTTGTAATACAGTGTTGCCAATACGAAAATAAAACTTTACATGCTCATTACATAGTTGCTGCTATTTTTTTTCTTTTAACAATATTTTTCTTTTATATTATAGAAAGATTGATAGCTGCAATAGTTTTGAGCGATCCCAGGTAAACTGGGCCGCTTCTATCTCACATACATTGTTCTCTCTAAATATCTCTGTTAATTGCTAAAAGTAGTAGTAGTCATAATGTATGTTTAATCTACTACTCTTGTATTCTTCGTAAATACTGGCTTTCTCCATAAACTTCACCGGCGGTTTGTCTCCGTTTGGGGGCTTCCCGGCATTGCTGTCCCTCTTGTGTCTCCTCGTGGGTCTGGCCTAGGATCGGCTCTGCGGGGTCTTCGGTCTCCGTTGATGGCTCTGGGCCTCCTCTCGGGGTTGTTGGTCTTCTAGATGGTGGATGTTTTCGCCCCCCTGTCCATAGGGTGTATGTGGTTGGCCTCTGGATTTACCACTGTCCGGACAGGGGTGGCAGGTGCAAGGGGTGGATAAGTGCAATTTTGAGCAGTCGGTCGACTGTCACATTTGTCAGAAATCACTGAAGGGAGATATGGGAAGAAATATTTTTTATTAAGACCTTATAGTGTATAACTTAATCTATTATTCTCATTTCTCATAATTTTTATTTTCTAAATCAGAGACCATGACCATCTGACTGGGAAATACCGTGGGGCAGCTCACAACGAATGCAACATAAATTACAAATTTGATTCCTTCAAGTTTGAAAGGTTAAACACGACTGGACAAGTTTGAAAGGTTAAACAACTTGACCTTAAATGTTTTCGTTTACGAAGATAATGAAATACTACCCCTCCGCATCACATCTAATAAGCACGGTAAGTATTTTCCCGCACATTTACACTTTCACAAACGTTTGAATGTTTCCATTTATTTATTTCTTTATTCTTTTTTATAGGAGACCGCCACATCAACTTAATGTTGATAACGGACGGGGATAAACGACACTTTTGTTGGTTAAAATCCATGAGTCGCGAATTAGCTGGCCTCACCAAACATGTCGGTGCACAGTATTACTGCGACTTTTGTCTGCACCGCTTCGGCGAGAGGAAGACATTAGATGCCCATATTGAAGATTGCAGACAACATGGTCCACAAAAGGTCCGAACGCCCGCCGACAAATGGCTCAAGTTTAGTAGTCAGAAATCCCAATTACCAGTTCCATTCATTATATATTTGAAACTTTAAAATTTACTTATTAAGAGACAGACCTGCCTCCCAGACCCATCCAAGTCATCCACCACCATCATAGCTCACCATGTACCCTCTGGATAATGCTATTGTATCATTAATAAGTTTCCTTTGTTTTCATATTCTCCTAATAGTTTACTCCCAGAAAGAGGTTTTACCTGTATTTAACTCATAATTATAGTATTTGTTTTTTCAGGTCCAGATGGTAGCTTCTATAGGAAACCGGTTGTTTATCGCGGTGAGGACACCGTGGACCATTTATAGAAAACCCTATTGGAAGAGGCAAAGGGAATTATAGAGATACTAAAGACTATTGTACCAATGAACTTCACTAATGAAGATAAGTGCAATTTTGAGCAGTCGGTCACCTGTCACATTTGTCAGAAATCACTGAAGAGAGATATGGTAAGAAATATTTTTTATTAAGACCTTACAGTGTATAACTTAATCTATTATTCTCATTTCTCATAATTTTTATTTTCTAGATCAGAGACCATGACCATCTGACTGGGAAATACCGTGGGGGCAGCTCACAACGAATGCAACATAAATTACAAATTTGATTCCTTCATCCCGGTTGTTTTCCACAACCTACGCGGATATGATTCCCACCATCTCATGAAGGGACTTAGTAAATTTAAACAAGAAAAAATTGCATGTATTCCGCAGAATTCGGAAAACTTCATCTCCTTTTCTTTGGGAAATCTAAGGTTCATTGATTCACTACAGTTTCTGAAAGCAAGTTTAGAAACACTTCTAGCCAATCTAGAGCCTTCAAAGTTTCATCTGAGCCGTCAACAATTTGGAGACAAAACAGAGCTTTTACTCCGGAAAGGTATATGTACTTATTTTAGCGACTATTTTCTATGTACTCTATTTACATGGGTACTTATTTTTTTTCAGGTATATATCCACATGAGTACATGGACTCATTTGAGAGATTTGACGAAACTAAGCTGTCACCTAAGAGAGCTTTTTACAGCGCTCTTACAGAACAAGGCATTTCTGATGCTGATTGCATTCACGCCCAACATATCTGGGACACATTTAATCTTAAAACATCAGGAGATTATCACAACTTGTATGTTGTCACAGATGTGGTTTTATTAGCAGATTTTTTTGAAAACTTTACATGAGTGTGCTATACCAATTACAACCTTGATCCTGCACATTTCTACACTGCCCCTGGCTTAGCCTGGCAGGCAGCTCTCAAAATGTCTGGCGTTAATCTTGAATTATTGACAGACCCAGACATGCACCTATTTGTGGAACGAGGTACTCGAGGTGGCATCGCCATGATTTCCCATCGTCACTCAGAGGCCAATAATAAAAATATGAAGACTTTTGACTCATCCAAACCATCCAAATGCATAACCTACCTTGGTGCAAACAACCTGCATGCGTAAGTATATATTTTAACACCGATGAAATATTAGATTAATGATATGTTTTATAAAGTTTCATATTTCTTTTTTCTTTCAGATGGGCAATGAGCCAATACCTACCTACACATGGATTCAAATGGATGGATAAACCCATCAATTTTACGGATGTGCCGGACGATGCCCTGGAAGGTTTCATTTTGGAGGTGTGGATCTGCTTGATAGCAGTGACTATCCGCCCACACACCCCCTATTTTCCAACACAAACAAAAAGGTGTTGTGTAAATTTAAGGATGAATTGTCAAGTAAAGTTATCAACGAATTCGAGGGGTTGAAGCCCAAAATGTACTGCATCCTTTGTGATGATTTGGAAAAGAAAACAACCAAAGGGGTAGCAAAACATATTGTGAAAAAACATATCAGCCATGTGGATTATAAGAAATGTCTATTTGAGCAAAGTCGAGGACTTGATTCTGCTCAACGCATAGCGAGTCACTGTCACTGGCTGCAGACGGTGGCATACTCGAAGGTGACGCTATGTCCTACAGACACTGAGAGATATCTCTTTGAAGATGGGATATATTCCTTGGCCTATGGTCATTACCTATCTAAATAGTTTGATATATCAATTTCACTAAGGAAATATAAGTCTATTTCCATTGTGCGTATTGTGGATACCTGTATATTTATTTGTAAATAGAATTTTTTGTATTGTGAAGCATCAAATATATATTTACTTATTCTGGGTATTCATGTTTATTTGTTCTTGCATCTATGTTATATATTATATTGTGGGCATCCTGTATATATTTTCATTCTATACATCTGTGTTGGGCACCTGTATATTTATTTGTAAATAGTTTTTTTTTTATTGTGGGGGCATCATGTATATATGGCATATATTTATTTTATTGTTCAGCATCTATGATTTGTAGGATCATACTATGTTATTGAGTAGAGTGGAATACCTCGTGTTTATATATTGATTGTCTATAATTGCATATATTTTTATTGCTTATATAATTGCTGAGTTAGCCTTTTTCAAGGCTATATCGTGGAGTGAGTAGGCCTCCGTTGGAATACACCCACGTAAAATAACTAAAAACGCGCCAACAGCATTACCCCATTCGGGTGGTGTGAAAGCATGCTGAAAGAGAAATATGCCGTGATGAAACAGACATAATTTCTAATGCTCTGAGCAGACTCATGAAAGAAATCTATATATGTGATAGAGTATAAATAGCTGAATTTGTTTAGGTTTCTTTCAGTTACCATGGAGCAGTTGAAGCTGAAGCATCCCTTCTCCATGCTGGCAGCAGGTCCTAGTGGAGGTGGCGAAACAATCTTCGTCAAGAATTTGATCGAGCACCAGATGATTGATCCGTTCCCAGGTAAAATTGTTTAGTGTTATGGTGCTTACCAAATGCCGGGAATGGAGTTTATCGATAGTCTTCCAGAAAATTTAAACTCATTAACGAACTCTTTAATCATCATTGATGATTTAATGGCAGAATTGGGAAGTGATGTCAAGTTGACAAAACTGTTTACTAAAGGCTGCCACCACCGTGGCAGCCATAATTAAGTGTAATTTTTATTGTGCAGAATTTGTTCCATAAAGGCATAAGAGAAATGTCCCTGAATGCTAACTATTTAGTTATCTTTAAAAATACGAGGGTCAAGTCCCAAGTCATACATTTGGGTAAGCAGTTGTATCCTGGAAAAGTTAAACTTTTTCAAGAGGTGTATCAGGATGCCACATCGAAACCGTTTAGCTATTTGCTGATAGACCTCAAACCAGACACCTCCGACACACTGTGCTTGCGCACAGGCCTTTTCCCATGCGATAAATACTACGTGTATCAACCTCGTTAGTCATTTTTATGTGAGCTGTCATCGAGTGAACATGTCGCTCGTAATCGACTTTCAAGGATTTCCAGTTTCCTCGAATCAATTCTATGTGAAAGAACTTGCAGCGTATGCTGTTCATGATTCGACGTTTCGTGGCAGATGGCAGTTTAGAGCCCCTTTATTTTTGGGTCGTTTAGATAAAAAGTCGAAATTGACAGTTTTATACACGGCCCATAACATTCATCATATGGATTGGTCTGAAGGTGAATTACCTTATGGAGACCTGCCTTACCTATTACGTATGCTCTTTCGCGCCTTTAAAAAATTTATGTGAAAGAATTGCCAAAAAAAAAAAAAGTTTTTAGACAAGGTAAGAAGGTGGAGAATTTAGAAGACCATAATTGTCCCCGTGTTTACCAATATAGAACCAATATAGAATAACAACTATATTTCACCATGACAACCTATATTTCACTATAGCTTATTTATTCTACTTTCTTTAATAATTTTAGAAATTGTGCCTTAGCAAACATGTGAGATCTTGACTTATTAAACTGAGGTTCATTTTTTTTCACTTTAAGAATTAATCTTATGATATATAAATTTTATTTTTTCATTTTTTCTCAATTACAAAACAAGAAAGTAACTAAAAGATATAAATCTAACGCCAATTTTTCTTTAATACAACGTATTTCAACCTTTTGATAAAATATTCTGAAAATAAAAATACAACATTGACTGTACACTGGTGTGCAAAAATTAAGGACGAACCGGTTTTTTCAATATAACTTTGTACAAAAGCTTTCCAAATCAACACATTTAATACCGTAAGATTCCCAATACGTAAGGACATGAGTAATGTAAGCAACACTTACTAAAAGAGAAATCAGAGGGATAAAAAG
>Ga0115856_100535_pt1 | contig 14125 bp, 6 predicted proteins | sample InSIn4gowninarea_FD_83870 | JGI IMG/M metagenome (GOLD analysis project Ga0115856, IMG submission 83870)
CTAATACCTGGTATATCATTTTTACAAACATCAATTTCACTAAACAATGACTTTGGTTTTGTTTCATTTTGTTTAATACCCAAAACACTTTCTTTATACACATGCATATCATTTCTAAACAATGGGCTATGATTATATTGTGGATTGGGGATTTCTGTTTTTAGCCCAGTATCATTACTAACAGAATCTTTTTGCTGTGAATTATCTTTTGAATTAACACAGAAATCCCTTACTAGTTTAAATATTTGTTTCTTTGATATTTATTTAACTTATATTGCTTACCATTATTATTTACTTGTCGTCTACCTGAAACATTATTTTCAGACTGATCTACATTATATGTAGGATGTACAAACTGAGGAGGAGGTTGATTAACACTAAAAATAGGAGCAGGCTGACTAACGTTAAATGCAGGAGGTATCTGAGTAACATTAAATGCAGGAGGTGGCTGACTATTATTAAATGCAGAATAATTTGGATTAAAACTATTAACATAAGGAACAGAAGAATACACAAAATTATTTGGCTGTTGGTAATACCCATTATTTATAGAACACTGAGAATGGTTAACATTTGCATGTGGGAACATATTTTGTTGTGTACAATGACTTGGCTGAGGCTGAAAACCAGTAAAATGTTTGTTATTTACATGAGGATTATACCAACAAATACTCGTATGATGTCCCTTTTTACAAATTTCACACCTAGGTTTTGATTCATTAATTTCATTTTTCATATCTTTTTCTAAAGTTAATTTATTTAATTTATCAGTTAAACTTTGCAATTTTTGAGTAGTTTCTATATGTTGCTGCATAAGTAACATAAAGTTATCATCCTTAACACTATTTACTTTCAAATGATTCACAGATACAGTATCAGTATGATTTAAAGCAGTTTCTATGTTAATAGCTATTTGCTTTGCCTGCTCAAAAGTTTTAGGAGCAAATTTCAAAACTTCAAATTTAATATCATCTCTTAATGATTGAATAAATTGATTCAATTTCAACTGTGTAAAAAAATCATCAACATCACTATTGGAATTGTCAGCTTTAGGCAAAAATTTCCTGAAATGTGACTCAATTTTTTCAACTAAATCCTCAATTGATTGTTCAGGTGTGTACTGATTCTATACCTGTTAATGATGTTCAACAAAATTGTGAAATTAATTTCTTAGTAAAAGTCTTATAATCACTTTCTTCTTTTAATATTGGATTTTCTATTAAATAATTTAATGCTTTATGTCTTAACCTAGATTTTAAAATTAATAATTTCTTTTTATCTGGCCATTGTTGTAAAGAGGCCAATTCATCAAATTGATATATAAAATATTCAATATCTTCATCATTCTGACCTGAATAAACAGGCAAATATGGGGATATATCCATAAAAGATATCATATTTTGTTCATTAGATACAGTTCTCATACTATTACATGAGGTAATTGGTAATTCATTATTGGCCATGTTTTTCTGTTTTGACCTAGTCACTGGACTCATAGATATCAAACAATACAACTCAAAATAGTGAATGCACCAGTGATGTAAGGACTGAAAATTTGATTAATAAACAGGGTGTGTTTAATAAACCTAAATATATTACTAAGAAATTATGTAAGCCTATTGTTAATGTATATTCATGTCATGATGATGATTTTTTTTCAACTTTACCTTTAGTTACTTTAAATTTTCGTGGTGTTTTTTGTAGAGCATTATTTGATTCGGGCAGTAGCATTTCTTTAATACAACCTCATGTTATTAATAAAATAAAAGAAACTACTAAGGTTAATTATTTATCTCATAATTTAAGAATTAAAACTTTGAACCATCATACTATTCCTTATACTTCTGCTGCTGCTATAACATTTAAAATTCATAATATATAGTGTAAAGGTACATTTTTTGTTACTAAACATAAATGGGAAACTTCATATGATATTTTACTTGGTTGTGATTTTTTAACAAAAAATAGAATATCTTTAGATTTAGTAAACAATCAATTTGCTATAGACAATAAATTTTTTAACTTGGAATCAGATAATGAGGAACAGCATAGTTTAAATGAGAATGCTGATATTGAACAACCTATTAAGCATGATAATGAATGTAACAATGTATGTCAAGAAAATAAATTTAAAAGAAATGGACAGGATTTTGCACGAATAATGCATAAAGTAAATATACAACCTTATTCTTCGAAAGTGGTTAATTTTGTAATTCCTGAAAAATTTCTTGTCTCAAAATCCATAAAGTTAAATGTAAATAAATCACTGCATAAATATGTCTCTGCTATTTCCACTCATGAAGTAAATGATAATCTCATTGCTAATTTAACTTTTAACAATAATACAAGTAAATTGGTTCATTTAAATAAGAATATGAAGATAGGTTGGATTGATAAAGTTCAAGTGTGTACTGATTCTATACCTGTTAATGATGTTCAACAAAATTGTGAAATTAAAGACCAGTGTGTTAATGTTATGAATATTGAAAATATGTATAAATTACGTAAAGCTGAGATTAAAGAGAGTGATTTTGAATTAAGTCATTTAGATGAGGGAAATAGAAAATTGATCTTAAATGTATTGATGAATAATACTGAAGTGTTTTCAAAATCTTATGCTACACTTGGGGAATATCCTGAGATTGTAGCAAATTTACATTTAATGCATAATTATCCTCTCACTGCTAAACCATATCCAATTGCACATGCTGCTAGGGAATTTGCTAAAAAAGAAATTGAGGAGTTATTGTCTGCTGGTATTATTTCACCTTCGAATTCCTCGTATTCCTTTCCAGCCATTTTTGTGCCTAAGAAACAAAACCCTAATTCTGACAATAAAAAGAGGAGTTATAGAATGGCGATTGATTTTAGATTATTAAATGATATTACTGAACCTTTCATTATTCAGTTGCCATTAATAAGTGATATACTTCATTCTATTGCTGGTCAGAATTGGTATGTAACACTTGATTGTAAAAGTGCGTTTTTCCAACTTCGAGTAAAAGAGGAAGATGCTGAGAAATTGAGTTTTTGCACTGAGTTTGGATCATATAAATTTCATCGTGTTCCCTTTGGTCTAAAAAATAGTTCTGCTTTCTTCCATACTGTAATGAATAAGTGTTTAAGTGATTTAAAAGGTAAACATCTTCAATTTTTTTTAGATGATGTGGTAATTGCACATGACAGTTTAACTGAACTTTTATTGATTTTGCAACAAGTTTTTAATAGATTAAAAAAATTTAACCTCACTCTTGATCCAAAGAAACTGCAACTGTTTAAACATAAAATTGATTATTTAGGTTACACTATTAGTAAAGAAGGGTTTTGTCCATCTAGTGCTAATGTAAACAAAGTTACTAATTTTCCTATTCCAAAAACTATTAAACAAATAAAGCAATTTTTAGGTATGGTAGGATACTTTAGATCTTCTATAAATAATTATACTAATATAGTACAACCCCTTATAAATTTGACAAAGAAAGATGTAAAATTTGTTTGGTCTGCTGAATGTCAAAAAGCTTTTGATTTTATTCAACATGAATTATTATTAAAGCCCACCCTAAAACCCATTGACCCTTATAAAAGGTTTTATTTAGTAACTGATGCGCCCAAATGTGCAATATCTGCTATACTTTTACAACGTAATGATCAAGGTGATTTTCTTCCAATTCAGTTTTTCTCAAAAAAATTGTTACCATCACAAATGAGATTTCCTGCTGTTAAACAGGAACTGTATGCTATTTACTCAGCTGTTCAGCATTTTCAAGAGCATCTGGCTGGTAGGGATTTTACTATCCTGTCGGATGCAAAATGTCTGTCTTATCATTTGTCACTTCACAAACAACCAGATGTCATTGCCAGGTGGCTCATGTTTTTGCAAAATTTTAGTTTTAAAATTGAGCACATTCCAGGTTTTAAGAATCCTGCTGATTTTTTGTCTCGCGTAACTAATGATCCACCTAATGAGCCTCTGCATTTAAGTAAAGAAGTTATGACCAATAAACAAAATGTTATTATTAATGCTGTTAATGTACACCATTTGTTTGCTCAAAATCAAGAGTTGAAACTTGATAATATTTTCCAAGAGCAACAAAAGGATTCTGAATTAAAAGAAATTTGTGATTTAGTGTTAGAAAAGGATTCTAAAATATCCAAACATTATTGTATTCAAGAATCTACAGGCATTTTAATGAAAATTTTTAAAAAGAAATGTAATAAACAAAATAAAATTTTTCATAAAATTATGTTGCCACAAAGTTTAATAAAATCTTGTATTCAAGCTGCTCATATGCAACATTTTGGTATAGCTAAGACTTATCATTTAATTAATAAGTATTATTATTGGAAATCTATGTTTTTGGATATTAAGAATTTTTGTCTTACATGTGATGAATGTTTAAAATATAAATGTAAAATTTTACCTTATGATTCACATTTAATACCTAAGAACCAACTACAGCCTGGGGCAAGGCTTCATATAGATATTGTTGGGAAACTTAACAGGTCTGGGAGTCGACATCATTTTATTCTTACTGTCATTGATAGTTATACTCGTTTTCTTGAAGCTTATCCCTTAACCAATATTGTTACATCCACTATAATTCAATGTTTAAATTCTTATTTTTCCCAGTTTGGTTTACCACAAACAATAGTAAGTGATAATGGTACTTCATTTACATCCAAAGAATTTGAACAATTTTTGTCTGCATTGGGTATGCAACATAATAAGTGTTCTATATACCATCCAAGAAGTAATGGATTGGTTGAAAGAGTACATAGACACATGAAAGATTCTTTATCTTGTATGGCTAATGAAGATCACAATTGGCATGAAAAATTATTATATTTTAAGTTATGTTATAATTCATCTGTTCATTCTGTCACTGGATTTAGTCCAGCTGAATTGTTTTTTGGGAGGCAGATTAGAACACCATTTACACTTGAATTTGACTCTGATGGTTTTGATGAATATTCAATGTATGTTAAAAATCAAATAAATTATATAAAATCTATTAGGGAACAAGTTACTGAAAATGAAAACAAATATATTGGTAAACATAATGCAAAACATGCTCCAAAGTGTAAAGATGATTTAAATGTAGATGATTATGTTTATGTTACTTCATTTCAAAATCCTGTTACATTTGCACCTAAATTTCAAGGTCCTATGAAAGTGTTAAAAATTTTTCTAAATAAAAATTATTTACTTCAGGATGTACAAGATCCAAATGCAAAACCCATTAAAGTCCACAGGGAAAAAATATATAAAGTTCCTCCGAAAAGAACAAATATTATGTAAACTGTATGTAATAAAGATTTAAATTTTTGTATTTTTATTTTCACTTGAGTTCATTGTTTTCTTTTTGTATTTTTTTAAAATTGTTTAAAAAAAAATTCTGTATGTATCGACACTTTGTGGGGTGCACACCCAAAGTTTACTGTTAGTAGGTGCTATTTATTTTGGCTGGTCCAAACACTGAGTAATGGTATTTGTTGATGTGTACAGGACTCTTTTTATATCCTCAGAATTTTAATTTAGTTTTTTTTTTTTTTGTTGATAATATGGAATAATGTTATATTGTCAAATGTATGTAACATGTTAACGTGGACCATGGATTTTGCGAATTGTGTATATGTAGACAGGTCTTGAATTTTTTTCTGTTAACTAACCTGATAAATAAGATGAAATAGTGTTGTATGTATAAATACCTAATAGATACTTTTATGTAAAAAAATGAAGGTTATATAGATAAAAAAAAAGTTAGAAACAAAGAAAATGAGAATAATGGAAATATGTAAAATTTCGATAGAATAATAATGTAATTAATTGTCATGAAAACGTTATTTTTTCAATTGCATTAATGCAAATAATTAATGATAAGGCATATGAATAACACATGTTAATAACATGTCATTGTGATAGAAATTCATATCGTGATTATGAAGCCATTGGTGTGTATCGGCTACTTATGTGATTTTTTCTGCATTCCATTTATTATCGAGTTGTCATACAAGGTTCATTGATTTTGTGAACACATATTAAGCTACAGAATGTGATATTTTCCTTTTTGTAAATGGAAAGGGAGTCATTTGATATATGTAGTCTTTATTTTTTTTGCGGCAACTCATATTTTTGAATATTTGCTTTTCTGTATTGTGTTATTATTTATAATTTGTATGTTATTGTGTTAAACTTTTGCTGAAATTGTGTGTGTTTAGTCTTTTTTTTATCTCAGGAAGGGGGGGAATGTAAAAGGCTATTTATGTTATTGCCCTTTTACAAATGATTTAATGTAATTTTTTTTATTACCAATTCTTGTTTAACCACCACTTTTAGTAACTACAACTTTTTTATATTTTCTAATGATGAGAAACATCTATATGAGGAAATATCTGCAACATAAAAAAAAAATCTGACATGAATTGAGAAAGAAAATCTAACACAGGAACTGTTTTGTCGCCAACGCAGCGCTGCTGGCTGAAATGTGAGAACAGGTTTGTGGACTGGTTGCCCTACCACCCAGCTACGGGGTTTCACCTTTGACCCCAGAAGGTCCCTGTGCCGAGACACGTGCTACTCCAGACTCGAGAAGGGGCAGACTGCAGATCTGTGGGCAGATAGAGCCGTGATGGTGTGAAGCAGTTTTTTTTAAAGAAAAAACGATGTAATGCTTTTTGGAACAAGGCCATGGCTAAGGAAACGAAATCACATTGATAAATAGATGTGAATTGGTGGAATTCTCTATGTGTGTGTTGTGCTAGCAGTGTTCTGGTATTGGTTGATTTACGAAGAATATTGAATATGGTGTAATGATTTAGCAATTGATGTCAGCGAGTAATCGAGGAGTAATGATGAAGTCTTGATAAGTGATTTTTTTTGTTTATTTATTTTGATATATTTTTTTGGTGGTTTTATTTTTTTTTAACTTTATTTTGTATGTATGAGAATTTAAAGAAATTGTTAACTGTGTTATAATGAAATTGTAACAACATGTGCTAAAAAAAGATAAGGGAAATTAAGATTTGATAAATACTAAAAAGCTATAATTAAGTAAAATTATTGATGATATTTCCATAATGTGTGAAATCAATAAATGTAACTATTTTATATTTAAATTTGTGTTCGTTTTTTTTAATGTAAAATTTGGTGGTTATTGCGGAACATAATTTGTACTTTATTTTAACCTGATGATCATTTCGGCTTTTCTTTTAGTTACTAAGTTTAACTATTTTTATTTTAATATTCCCTATACATCTTAACACATTGACATGGTTTGATATTCTCATGTCTTAAATGAGACTAATGACGAAATTGCGTTTTTCTAAGCACAATTTTAAAATATTTTGCTCTTGTAATTTAAATAATAAATAAGGTGTTGTCTCTCTGACTTTGTGAATGAACAATTTATACCATGGTAACAACACCATAATGTTTACAATTTGGAGACCTGGATAAACGGTTTATTGAGAAAAGTTTTGAAGAAGTGGTCTAAGTTAATGTAAAAGGAAGAAATTCTTTAAGATGTTCCAATATTTTGATTGTACTTTGCACATATTTTTATTTCTGTTTTTTTTTCACATTTTTTGCTATTTTAATGAAACAATTTTATTCATCCTGTCTCTTTATTCTGAAAAGAAATCCGGTAACTGCTGACCCTGTTTCACAGATTTCTCGTAACTCCTGTTTGTTTTGTTGGCTCGTAAAACTACAAGATACAGAAATACAAGTTTCCACTCATTTGTACCGACATGCTTAGAGAATAAATCAATGTCTTTCAATCCAAGTCCCCACTCAAGAGCTATTGGTATGTTAACAAAAGTCTTTTTGTTAATCGAATTGACCGCTCTTTAATTCAAAATCTACTTGCTGTTCATGCACCAACATTTTTATCAAGATACACTACGTTGGCCTTTTTAATTTAATTTAACTGATCGTACATATATTTTTTGAAAATTATATTTTTGTGATTTAAACGTCATTTGCATTGAGGAATTATAAGATATTCACTTCAAAAATGTACATAAATACAAGTGCAAAGTTCATATTTTTTTTTCTTTTATATAAAAAACCCTTTTGATTATTTAATTGGTTTTATAAATATTAATTAAATAACGATATATATGATTAATTCAATGGCAAACAAAACAAGTTGTATCATTATTGTTTTTAAAACAATCGAAATAAAATTAGTATTAAATTCATTGTTCCAACTGGTATTCTGTTTTCAATATGCGTGTATCGGGTATAGCCTGGCTCTGATAAGTTGGCAGATGAGCCACGTGGTTTTGGACGAGTTTATTCCCTTAAATCGGTGACAGGTAGAAACTTCCGAGGACAACCGTGCTTCCAGAATGGCGATTGCTGCAAAAATTTTGAGCAAAAAATCTTCGCATTTTGCACATAAATTTTTTACGTAACCTTTAGAAAACTTTAGAAAACAAAACTAAATATATTCCATCGAAACCAAATTTACAATAATAATCATGATTTAATTAATAGAGGTTATCATTAAATTTAATATTTTTTAATATGGGAATGGTGTTATTTTTGTTCTTTAGATGAAAATTTAAATTTCATTTTTAGGAATTTCTGGATGGAAAATATCACAAAGAACAGAAACTTCAAACTGAACAAGAAGGAAATAAATAAAAAAATTATAAATAAATAAAAAAATATAAATAAATAAAATAAAAAAAATTACGCACACAAAAGTCACAATTTAATTTAAAAAAAGCGGAACAAGCAGGACGTTGAAATCGTAATTTTTTTTAATACTAGCTCACGCAAAGGCGAAACACAATATGATTCCTTCATTCAGCTATCCTATTTTAACAAAGTTCTCCAAGCGGCAGTTTCTTGAGGTAACCCTTCCGTATTCCCCCGCAATGGAATAAACTCATCCAAGGTCAAATGCCTTCTTACCAGAGCTAAACTATAACGTGGCTTCGTTTTCTTTTACCTCATATTCCAAATAAAGAAATTTTATTATGCCAGATGATTGTGATTTATCCACAGCAAAAATTAACTAACATCCATTCTTTTATTACATTTATAAATACTGGCATAGCGAGTCTAGGAACCAAAGCCATAAATTTACTAAATACTGTATGCAAAAAATGGCAGTGCATAATACATTACATTTGATTATCAATAAATTGAGATATTTTTCTAAATAGAAATCTATATGCAAATGTTTTATCTATAACTTGCAAAATAGAATAGCATCCGATATACCTTATTTAATAGGTACATAGAATATTTATGCACGTTCTCATAATAAACGTTCAGAACGCGAAACACAACGAGTCAATTCAAAATAATGGATTTTTCTAAATAATGTTTCCGCTCCTATTCGCTTCTCTATCGGTTTGCGATTCAAACTTCAGAAACGATTTATTATCAGTACGAAAATGTTAGCCCTTTTCACATGCACAAATGTGATTGCTGAAACGACGAGTTGTGCGTTCTATATAGAAACAAACTCGTTTGATAATTTTTCACTTTAGATTACACATCAGTGGCTGGTTGTGTTGTTATTTATCATTGCTGATTGATGTTCGAGAATTTTCTGTAAGGTATGATTAGACGGGAAATGATGTTTATGTCACTTTTATTGGAAACCTATTCTTTATCACGTTCATGTTGGTCTTTGCAAAAGCATAAATATTTCAATACATTCAAACAACTGACAAATATTATTTTTCAAGTGTCCAAAATTAAAATTATATTTTTTATATATTTTTTATAAATGCAATTGAATATAACATCATTTCCTATTTCCTCGATTGCTGTTTGTATGTTATTTCATAAGCTGTATAGAAGATGCAAAGCATGATCGAAAACCAGACTTTTTCTCAATCTTTGTTCGTGAACATGTACTTCCTAATGTAAAAACATTATAAATGAAATACGTATGGTCTGGCCTTTAAATTTTAAAAGATAATTTATAACAATTACAAAAATTTACTATTGAAATTATTCCACCATTTCTTTTAGTTATGTTTAGTAAGCATTTTCACGCACCCTAATAAATACAACATAAAAACATTCAAATATCTGTATGAAAAAAATTCTTAGAAGTTTCTCACATATAAGTTGCTGTCGATAATTAACTGACGTGAATGAAGGCCCAACGGCGGACCGTTTTGGGAGCGCTGGTTCCCGTAAGATCACCGAAGCAAAGCAGCAAAGGGTCAATACTTCTGTGGTAGACCACCCTGGCTGGACCGTGCTGTTGGGTCACACCATATACAGGAAGGATACGGACATGTAAAATATATGGATCCGAAAGTCCTGTGGGGCAGCTTAGCATAATGCCATAGGCGCAGAGATACGGAATAACTTTTTCCTTCGGGTCTATGTTTGAATTGTGGAAAAGGTCTAGCCCGTGGCGCCATCTATTGGCGGTTGCGGCAATCAGATAAAATAGGTGCGACGTGTTCTTCCATATTGGAGATTATGCAGCTTTACTAATACAGGGGAGTGAAGGGCTTAGTTTTCATATCTTCCGACTAAATAGCCTCTTAAATGAGGAAGAAAAAAGAACGAAAGAAAACATTAGAAGGACGAAATAATTCTAGACTTTAAAATTACATATCTCGCTCAATTTTGGTTTTACAGAGCTGCATTTGTCGGTATGCATGATAAGTGTGGTTTAAACGCATTAGTTGTAGACACCTGTTTATTGAAAAAGAATTTATCGTTAATACGGTTCAACAACTTACTTCGTCACGCGGTTCATTTAGATTTAAAAAAAAAATTAATATAACGTACACCAATGACAAGATACTTTTAAAGCCACGGAAAAACATTTAATACATTTGTGAAAGTAATTGCTTGAAAACCATCATATTTACGTTAAAACTTGGAATTGCATATATTATTTTAGCATACATTTAATATACTTCAATTTTCATCGAATATTTGTTTTTTCTTTCCTCTTAAACCTTTTGACGAATTAACGAAATTTTATTGACTTCAGAAGAACAGATTGTCAACTTTATCAAGCCGAGTTTGTTTTAGGATATTTGCTTTACCATCGGACCAACGTATTCCGTTTTTTCTTCTTGTTGGTTCTAAGCGCTAACGTGTATTGACTTTCCGGTAATGAAAGAAGTAAGACTTAGGCAGTACAAGGATTTATACTTAAACAAAACATAGCTTAATACTTTCCTCTTTCGATCTTTTTTTTTATTTATCAGAATGAGTGAGTAAGGTTTTCAACTTTAAAGGAAAAAATGACATTTTTGTTTGGCTTTATGTTTGATGAGAGATGTAATTAATACAGATGTATAAAGCTAAGGTTTTATTTTATTTGGTTTTTGATAACATCATTTTTCTTGATTTTGTCTTTTTCAAAAACCTGATCAAAATTATGGCTGTTTTCTGGTATTCGCGTTCAGATAAAATGAGAGTTGCTAGCAGAAGTAATTTATAATCCGTCTTACACGATGACAATTATTGAACTGTATGAAATAAAACGTAACTAAGTTACAAACTACGGCGTGCACACACTTTAATTATGTAACCTTTATTCAACATGTAAACACTACTGCACACATTCGAACTTAGGTTATGATATGTTCAATAGGCCTGCCATCATTGGCGATGATGTGGCGCAGACAAATAATGAAATTCTGCATGACCCTCTGAAGTGCCGGAACATCGATGCGGTCGATGACCCCGTAAAAGGCGATTTCCAGCTCTGGAATGGTTTGTGGTTATTGTTGTACAAAGTATCTTTAATATAGCCCCCAAAAAAGTCACATGTGTTCAGATCCGGAGAATATGGCGGCCAATCGAGTGCCCTTGGCCTTTGGGTATCCCTGAGCCATAATGAGTGTACTGCCTTTTTAACTAGGCATCACATCTTTTGCTGTTCTCAGACTGTTTCCCGCGAAAAGCGGATCTTTCTCCAACTTAGTCCCCCGTTTTACAAGAATGGTTTATCCCTTCCTGTCGGGGCTTCTTGTGGGATCAGATTTCAGAGGGTGGCGAGTGTCCCTCAGCAGAGTCGAAGCGGGACGGGCCCCATTGAGACAGCCTTTCTAAGGGTTCTCTTCTCTCGGTATAAAATAATTTATAAAAAATGTAAAATTAGCTCCGGTTTATCTCGTGGTGGACCATCCTGGTTCTCTGTCGTTTCTGGATTTTGTGAGGTAGTTTGCTGTTTATTACATCTGTGGAATTGCTCGAAAATATGCAGGAGGACAGTCTATGATCATGTCAACCCCGGAACTCGTTGAATAAAGAAGATGTGAGTATAATTCTTTGAGTCCATGTATCTTTTTCCACCACTGACTCTTCTATACGAATCGCGGCTATCAATCATCACGAAAAGTCAGCATTATAATAAGCCTTATTTTGTATTTTTATGTTGTTGAAAAAAATCGCTTTTTGGACCGCTTCTTGATAACCTTTTATGTTATTTTGTAGAAGGTATAGTCGAGTATCATTATCAATATTTGCTATGAATTTATTATACTTTATAGTGTTTTGATTATCCACTGAGAGGGATGGGTATAGAGTTGTAACCAGAGAGTCTAGTCGCAAAACAAATTGCGAAATAGTTTCTTGGGGCTTAAGACAAATTCTATCAAACTCTATTATGGGATTTTTGCTTTCCTGCTCTTGGAAAAAGGCTGAAAATGCATCAAATATATCTTCGACTTTATTTGCATTGTGTAAACTTGAGTTTGCCAGGTAAAAATCCAAAGCGGCTCCAGTTAGTTTTGAGCGAATAAAAACTATAGTTTCTTTTTCACTCCATCTATTCAAGTATTGCAAATCAAGGATCTGATTTTGAAAAAACTTCAGTAATCTCGGTTCTCCATTGAAAGAAGAGATATTTATGCTAAAATTATTTCTTGCTTTTGGTGAGCTATCCTTATATGTGTTGGAAGCCTCAATAACATCGTTATGGACATTAGAAGATGAAGGTACACTCACAGAGAGTTGCTCGACCGGAGGGGAGGTTTGGTTCTTTTGTCGCTTACACCTACGCGTTTGAGGAGCCATTTCAATTTGTTTTCAAAATTTTAAATTCACAGCAAACAAAAAAAACACTCCGTTGAAAATATTAATTCGTTCATTAAATAAAACAATTTAAAAGCTCAATTTTATAGAACTAATAATTGAAAACTCATAATTCATAATAAAATAGTAACTATTACAAGTTTTGTATCAATACTTTTGTACCTCAAAATTATGTGAGTTCCACAAAAACGCATCCGAATAAACATAATTAATATAAAGAAAAGTAATGTGAGTAATTATTAACAAAACAAAACCTGGGGAGGAAAACAAATATCGTATTCGTTATAGAATACCATTTATACACACTATAACACTATATCAGACCCCAGCAGTATATTTACGTAAATAATTTCTTTGAGAAGAAAAAAAATTGATTAAATTTCAAATTCAGATCACAAATCAAATTACACGTACTTATACATATCATACCACATTTTTTTTTATAAAATTAAATATGCTTAAATTAATGTACAAATATCTTTTTAATGCATAAAACCAAACATACACTCACAATAAATACATAAAAATTACTCATATATTTTTTGATCGGAGCCAACTGAGTACGTGATGTTCGTTCATAGAATGAAATTTAATTTCGCACTCATTATTATCACATTTAACTATAAAATATGACTGATATCAATTCGGAAACCACCATATATTAAATAATACTCATGCAATATACAGTACAATACAACAAATTATCATGCAATACCACTGAATCTCCTTTTTACAGTTCCTTCTCCTTAAATTCCCTAAATTAAATTAAATATTGTATTATTTTTAAAAAGTCAAAACATTTAACTTGAAAAATTCGAATTGCTAAAGGAAAACGTCTGTTATTTAAGTGATGTTGGTTGATTTCAGAAAGACTTGACTTCAAAAATGTCTGATGGCGGTTATGCGCCATTTTGAAAAAAGGAACACTAATATGAATAAAACATGGTTCTTTGATGCGAGATGCGTGCCTGGTGAGGCACCAATTATAATGCTGACTTTTCGTGATGATTGATAGCCGCGATTCGTATAGAAGAGTCAGTGGTGGAAAAAGATACATGGACTCAAAGAATTATACTCACATCTTCTTTA
>Ga0115856_100539_pt1 | contig 14086 bp, 14 predicted proteins | sample InSIn4gowninarea_FD_83870 | JGI IMG/M metagenome (GOLD analysis project Ga0115856, IMG submission 83870)
AACAGAGGGAAAGTGGGTAAATATTACCAAGGAGCAGTTAAGAATTCCTTAATTATATTCAGAGTGTAAGGACCAAGGAAACAAGAGCAGTTAACAATTCTTGCTTATGCTAGTCCTGAAGAAAACATAAAAAATGACAAGAATTGAACACAAAGTACAGTTAAGTAAATTCTGGGTTGTTCTTTCTTCCTGCAATTTAGAATATGATATATAGATGATATATAAAACACAGAATAGTAAAACAGGAGTTAAAAATACTTATTGATCCATGAGATAATTCAAGAATTCTGTAACATGGGCTTCTGCCATCAATTCCATAACCAGGGAGTTCACAACAAAGCATTCCAACAATCTTTTATTAAAAAGAGTTCTCAAGTTTACAGGGCAGTTCCAGAATGATATTCACCAACCCCTAATACTTAGATTGGGGAGGTATTTGTACCAAATGTTCACAAAATATCTCCAAGGAGATAATATCTTGCAATAACTTCTTTCACCTACTCTACCGAAGGAGTAAATGCTCTTGGGAACAGAGGGAAATGAATGCAGAAGTAAGAAAATGTTGTGTTGGTCGTTTTGCTGGTGAGGTGCATTGATTGTTTGCCCAGTAAGTCTGCCTATGGATATGTTAGTGAAAACCCACGCTGTTGGCGTTGCTTTCCTGGGTGATTTTTCCTGCGCTTTAATTTACTGCCGCCCAGCGCGATTTTTTACTTGCTCTTTTCTTTACTTTATGGCATCTGTTATGTTCTGAAAAGATAAACAAAATTTTAAAATTTTCCTACAGAATTTCCAGCATACTTTGCCACCATTCATCATTTGGTAATTGGTGCCTGCGCATTTTAATTAGAGTTTCTTCTGCGTTTGTGTACCTGAAAAAGGTTGGCTGTACTGTGAAAAGATGCCTCACTTCATGTTCAATAAAAAACAAATTCTCCAAATTGTCATATAGGCTCTGTCCAGATGGGAGGGCTTTCTCTCCTGCAGAACTTGATGATGTTGTGGCTTCACTATTCACATATGTATCTAATCTGTGTATATATGTTGTATGTGACATTAGTATGTAGTCATCAGTTAACAAGCTGGGCAGACCCTTTTCCTCAAAAACTCTAAATATATGTGTGAAAGCATTTATTTCCATTTGCATTTCCTGGCACTTCCTTTCTAGATTTTGTATGAAATTCCTCATGGTAAGAACTCTTTTAATTATTAAAATAGTGCTTGTCCTGTCCCTGATATCCCGTTTTTCCATATCTTCTTTGGTGTGGGTGTTCAAGAAATTTATTAGCCTATTGGCCTGTTCGGGCATGTTTCCCAATGAATCCCTGGCCTTTTGAATTTCTTCTTGAGCTGCAGACACCAAATCAATTTACTCATGAATTATCTGTATTGATTTCCACATATCAGTAATTGATTGGCTAATATTGGCCAACAGAATGCTCCTAATTTGTGCCAGAGGTTTGTCTAATAAGAGGTCCTTTTCCAATGCCTTTACTTTATTCTCCAATGCTTTCACCTACCTTGTTTTTTTTGCCACTGTCATTTTAGATTTATCATAACTAATTTCCAACTAGGCAAATTTTTCTTTGGCATCTTTCAACTCTAATACCTGTAGTTTTAAATCCTCCATAGCCTTGATCAGTTTCTCAGTAGTCATGGTAGTGCTGTTGCCTGCTGTTGTTGTTGTTGAAGTGCTTAGTTGTGTTGATGCCGAGACAGTAGGAGGGACTGTTGATGTGACTGTAGAAGGAGGAGTTGTAACTATTGGAACTGTTTGTGAGCTGTTTGTGATGGCTGAGAGGCCAACTCTCCCTGTTTTCCTTGTAGTGCTTCCTCTAATGCCTTCTCTGTTTCTGCCAACCTTTCATTCATTTTTATCAGCAGGTCCATTTCATCTTCTTGTGATTTTTTCTCAACAATGTCTGTCGTCATGGGATGCATGGTAATGGGCAGCTTGAGATGTTTCCTAAGAGCTGCAATATCATCTTCCTTCTTTTTTATTAATGCTTGGATGCTCTTGGGATCCTTGGGATCATGTCCCAGCTCTATGATAATATCTTCTAAGTACTTAATTCTGTTATCCTTAGCCAAAGAGGAAGCCTTTTCAAATTCCAATTGGGCAGAAGTATTATTTAAAGAATTTTGCAATTTGTGGGCCAGCAATGCCTTATTTGCCAATGTAGAGTATACCATTTCTCCGGTTTGCTTATGTAATTCAATTTGGTCCATTTGCTAGATATCCTTGGCTAATACTTCTAGATTGGTCCTGATGTAATCAACAGTTGACTGTGGCTGCAGCATTTTGGGCTTGAAGTAACTCAGGATCATCTTTCCTTCTTGGATGTCATACGCTGACATTAACCTTTGTTGATTTATGGGTGCCATCTTCAGCAAACGATTGTAAATTTGAATCCTTATTGGCTCATTCTTTGCTTTTATTTCAGTGAATGTTCTCTTAAGGTCTGAGCCTTGCTTGCCTTGTGACCTGGTAGAAGAAAATTCCACACTATGTTGTCTTCCAATCTCCTGCCTGTGTGAACTGACCGATGCTTCTGTGACTGGAGATGTATCCTAGCTGACTGCTCTTTCTTCCCTTGGACTATCTGTGATCTCCCGAATGAATTCTTCCTCTGATAGGGGGTTCAATCTCTGCCTTTTCTCCCCTATTTTCTCTTCAGGCCCGCTGATTGGTGTGTCTTCTTGCCTGTCCCTTTTCTTGCCTCTCTCCTCATTTAGAGGAGTTTGTAGTATAGGGATTTCTGGTGCTTTTGTCTGATCTGGAGGAGCCTACCCTTGACCTAGTTCCTTTGATGTAGCTGGCTGGTCTGTCATTATATTATGTTCTGAACCTATTACCTCTTTGCCTTTTGCTGATCCTGTGCTTGTTTTTTGTGTGGCTGTTAAGAAGTCCCTGCAAAAGATGTATCACCTCCCGTGTGCTGGGGCAACTTAAAGGATACCTGTCCAAAAGAGTCCAGGTCAATTGTTTTTTCAATCTCTTTCATGGCTTGTTCTAATCTCTCTTCCTCAGTAATCTCTTCTACTAAGGTGCCTTCTACCCATTCTTGTTGGTTGGCATACTATTGAATTTCAGGGATTTTGTGGTGAACATATGGTGTAAGCTTATTTTTCACTTTCCTATAACTTATGAAATGTTCAGGGTCATATGGTGCCCAATAAAAGCTTTGTTTCAGCATAAGTTGCTTCCTTAAAATCTTATCAGCCTCCTCCCAGGCTTCCCTTTTATTAAAGATAAAAGGGCCCAATTGATTTGTTATCTTGAGCTATGCCTTTTTCCTAGCACCATAGAAATTATTCAAATCTGAACTAATAAATTGCTTGAAGTATTCCAAGGCAAACAGTCTCATAGGTACATACTTTGGCAGCTTGTAGGGGGATAATTCACAGCCATAAATCCTGATCTCTGTGTGATTTTGATAAAAATACCAGTCACCTATACTGTAGTCTTTTGAGAGATGTAAATTTTTCTGCATTTCAGTAGAGAGCCTAGCAGGAGGAGTTGTCATCAACAAAGAAGTGGCTGGATGTAGGAACAGGTCAATGAACTCACAATATGAATAAGGGGAGTTATGGACTTAATGAAACTGAGGTCCAAAATATCACAGACCTCCTTTCTCCTTTGAGGTCCAACTTTCTAAGAGGAATTTGAAAACTATCAGGTTGATTGTACAACAGCAAATGATATATGTATGATGTGTATTTGAACACTCTTTCTCTGTCTAGACTCATGAATTGCTCATGGATTTTATTAGCTACGAATGTGGCATAATCATATTGGATAGTAGGGGGCTGTCCTAGAGTAAACATGGACATCAAGACTAAGGTAGTCTCATCAATATACTCACTGGTTTTAAACCGCAAGATATAGGAAATCATGTCAGTAATGAATGTTCCAGCTTCATTGAACCAGACCTGATTAAAAGGAGGTGGCTGCCTCGGCTGGCGATCTGGTTTCATGAATAATTGAGCTATTATGGTTATCTCTGAACTGGGAAGTTTGGCACCTTGATCCAGCAAGAATCCCATGGAGAGAGGGACCAGAGGCTGAGTTGGCTTAAAGTGCAGCATCTCATTTATGGATTAAGGGGTAATGTGAAATAGGACAGTCCCAGATGGAGTCAAAACTGCTCTTTGAGTGGGGTCATAAATTGCATAGCATAAATGGATGAGATCAGGAAGCACATTTACTGAAGGGAGGTAATAGATGGGCATGTTTGACTCCCAAATTCTATAGACATCAGTATTGTTGTGATAACTATTCCTAATTTCACAAAAAGCTTGAAGGTGAGGCTTGTCACCCATCATATCCTTAATTTGGAAATCCTTGTCAACAAGGGGCATTCATTCCAATTCTTTATATGGTGCATTCAAGGGGGCAACATTTAGGGCCACTCGAGCCTCCATTATACAGTCTTTGGTGATTTTTGGATTTGAATTGTGGGTTTTATGTAGCAGCAGCAGGTAAAATGACAATTTGGGTCTTTTTTGCGGAAATTGCAGGAAGAAACAAGCTTAAACTTAGCTTATTGGGCGAATTTGCAGAGGGATACAGAGTTCACGGAATTTCTTTGGAGAAAATGGGTAAAACAGTGGCTATGATGCAGAGGTTTGAAGGCAGCAATGTGATTTCAACGCGAATTTTGGTTCTCAGGAAAATTTTACAGAGAAAGCTAGAAAAACAGTGTTTATGAGTAGGATTCGGGTAAATACCTGTTTAATGGACGCCTTGTGTAAAATGCAGGTGGTAGACTAAGCTTAGGGACCGCACCGTGAAGTCAATTTCTCTGGGTGGCGGATTGTGCAGCGGAAATGCCATTTTGAACGTGAAAAACCATGCAAAGGTCATGCAGAAGAAACAAAGGAAAATGACCAAAAAATGATATTTTACGCGTTTTTAACAAAAATTTGATTTTGGCAGGTTTTTGGCGCACTTTGGTCAGGTGACGTCAGCATGACGTAACCTTTGTTGCGTAGCGGGGGTACAAAAGCTGACTTGGCAGTGACGTCACAGATACAATGGAGGATACAATGGTGAGGTGGCAGCTGACGTGGACGACAACGTCAGCGGTAGGAAAGGGAGGCAGTATATGGTATTATCGCATCGCTTTTTGGACAACGGTGGTTTTGAGCGGAGCGAATGCGATAAAACGAGGCGGCGACACGTGTTTTTTGTACGACGGCGAAACCGCCATTTTCCTAGAGGCTATCGTTTGGTCATCGGAGGGGTTCCAATATCGACGTGGATCGTTCGATGGGAAAGCCCGAATCGGACGGTTGACAGATGGGTGGAGTTGGCGGAGGTGTATGGTGTGGTGGCCCACGTTAATTTTTTTAACGTTTTGTAATGTTTTGGCAGGGTTTTGAAATGTATTCAAACTTTGGGTTTAGGCGGGCATGGCTATTTATTCAACCGGATGTTAAATAAAACCCAATGTCGTATGCGCACGTGGGGAAGGGTTGTCCACAAGGTTTCGGGTAAACCTTGGACCCCCTAAAACATTGACATATGGATTTAATCAAGCCCGAGGCAGAGTATTTAAAACTTTGGGGTTTTGTGTATTTTATATATAATAGGGGAGAGGAAAACTTTACATAGGAGTTATATAATAGAGTTAGGATGTTAATATGAGAGATGTTTTCAAACAAAGCACTAAGCAAAAGGTGAAACTTAGGCTTAGGGAATAAAGGGATCCAAATCATGAACTTGGAGAACTTAGCAAAAATAGAAGAAAAACATTTTTACACAAGAAATGTGGCTTAGTTGTCTTAAGTAAAACCAGAGTTTCACTTGGTCTTTTCTATGAAATGAAGTGAACTAGGTGCACTGAGCAGATCTCAGTGTCCTAGATGGGATGTTAATAAATGTTATTGAAGAAATAGGAGGGGAAATTAGTGATGCTTCAACTATTTTGGAGCCACTTTGCCATGGTATCTGTGATATCCACGAGATAGATCATATTCAAAGAACAAATTGCTCATAAGCCTGCTTCTGCAACATCAAAACTGCCTACCTAGCCTAATACACCTAACATTTTTTCTTCCTTTTTGCTTGGGTGCATTTGAATAGCAAACCCTTTCTCTCTTGTTTTCTTTTAACTGCCCTCCTATTTACGTCTGCCCTTATCTCTTTTAGGGGCTCAGATTTAACTGTTGTGCACGCTTGCTTCTCTACCTAACTGCTGATCTACCAAGCTTAAACTGTTTGAACTAACCTTATTCTCTATTTCTAAAACAAGAAATTTAAACATGGACTGGCCAAGGTTAAGTTGTTTGGCCACCCATCAAGTGTGGCAGAAGTCAATGATTGCACAATTTGAATTTCTTTGCAAAAAATTGGATAGTAGTATCATTTTGACTAGCACACTTTCCTGGTCTTTTCTTTGGGGTTCATTTCCTTTGTTTTGTGACCAATTTATTCTTTTTGCCCTTTGATTTTTCTTTTAGGGCATACCCTCTTTTCATTTTTTAAATTTTTTATTTTTTGAAAATATGGAACCTTTGCAGCATGGAAAGGATGATCATATTTGGCATTTCAACAATCAATTATGAAATATGACACCTATTGGTATAGGAACCTAACAGATTGAATGAAACATAAATTATTTCTCTAAATTATTGTTTCATTATGGATATTCTAAACATATGAATTCGTCATAATTAAAACATATGATCCAACAAACATATAAATTACTCATAACTTCATGTAATATCATATGGAAGTTAAATTGTTTTTTTCAAGATACCAGGTAAACATCATTTACATAAAATGTTTTAGACAATTATTCAAAATCACTCACATGTTCTGGAACGCCGTCAAAATTTACAAAATCTTCATATGAATGACTGGATGCAGATGACGATGACCCATATTCTTCTCTTTCGCCAACTAGTTCCCCAACTAAGTCATCATGCATGCCCAACATTTCAGGTTTCAAAAGGCTTCCAGATCTACGACTAGGTTCAACAAACTCCCATCTCAACACTATTTCTTCTGGTAGAAACCTTTTCAAAATCTCTATGAAGAATGTATGAGACAAGGTGTGCATGCAGGTGATGAACACTTTGTTTTGACCATTCACTGATGATTTTATTATAGTCTACTTAGATGACATTCTTATTTTCAATAAGAATTGGGAAGATCATGTCAAGCAAGTGTTAGATATATTAAAAAGGGAGAAATTGTAATTAAAGATGTCAAAATGTGAGTTCAGTAAAACATCTTGAGTATACTTAGGCTATATTTTAGGGGGTGGAGAATTGAGGATAGATCATTTTAAAGTAGAAATTTTGTAAATTGGCCCAAGCCTAATTCTGTAACAGAAGGTAGAAGCTTCCTCAGAGCAGCCTAATATTGGAGGAACTTTATTGCTAACTTCTCATATATTGCAACTCCTTTACATTCTTTAACAATTGTTAAAAAAAATCAGTGGAGAGGGAAACAACAAAAATCCTTTGACACTTTGAAGTAAATTAAAGATCAACACTAAACTAGTGTTGGCATTGCTAGATCTACAACAAGAATTTGAAATTGAAATTGATGCAAGCGGGTAGGTCATGGGAGAAATACTAATGCAAGAAAGGAGGTTGATATGTTACCACTCTGACAACTTCTCTAAAGAGATAATTAATTATCCTACCTATGATAAATAATTGTATAATATAGTTCGAAGTGTGAAAGTGGAAACATTACTTAATAGAAAAAGAAATAATCACACATTGATCGTTAACCATTACAATATCTCCAATTGCAAAGTTAAAACAATCAAGGCACTTTAGGTGGAGGGGATTTTTACAACAATTTCACTTGGTCATCGGATATCAGAAAGGGTACACGAAATAACATTGCAAACATGTTGTCAAGACCTCCTATAAATGCATCTTTTGTTCTATTTCACAATTCTATAGCTCATGACAATTATGTTGAACAATATACTAAAGATGAGGACTTTAAGGATGTATATGAGGTATTAACTCATGGAAATCAGGTGGATGAATCAAATTATCATGTGTACAATAAATTACTATATCATCTTGGTAAATTGTGCATTCCTAAGGATGAAAGAATTCATGTCATTAGGGAATCTCATACTTCTCTTATTTCTATACATTTTTGGGTAAGTAAAACAATGGTTAAACTACGAGGGTATTGTTACTGACCTTGGATGTGCGAAAACTTATCTAAGTATGTAAAAGGATGTATCATATGTGCTACTAGCATCCAAGTAACAGGAAAGTTGGCTTGTATAAATCGCTTCCTATACCTTCTCATCCATGGGAAAGTGTCTCTATGGATTTTGTGGGAGGGTTACCTATGTCTAGAAGGGATCACGCTTATTTGTATGTAGTAGTGGAGAAGTTAAACAATATGTGTATATTAATGCCTTGCATGAAGCAGGTAACAACTGAACAAACTACACACATATTTCAACATGTGTGGGTCCATTTTGGGTTACCCACATATTTTGTATCATATCAAGATTATTGTTTACTTAGAGAGTTTTGGTCAAGTTTGCGTGGATTAATGGACACTAAGCTAAAGAAGAGCATGGAATTTCATCCACAGACCGATGGGCAAACAAAGGAACAGTAGTGCATCTGCTTTGAGGATAGTGTAACAAGCACCCTAAGCTCTGCGATGAACAACTATACTACATGCAACATTTTTACAACCATGCCTTGCATTATTTCATGTAAAAATATCCATTTTAAACTTGTTTCAAATACTTACCTGAGTCTTCTTTGGATTTCTCTTTTGGGAAAGATGTTGTGGTAGATGGACACATTAATAAGGACAAAGTTATAAATTTTATTCAAAAAATATAATTGGTGCATCAAGTCGTACAACAACAATTGGAGAATATCCAAAGTAAGTACACATCAAGGCATGATAAGCATTGGGTGGATCATCACTTTCAAGTTGGTTATCAAGTTTGGTTACACATCAACAAGGAAATATTAAAAAGTGAAGGTAAGAAACTAAACCAATCAGGTATGGTCTTATTGAGAAATTAAGAAGCTGGTAGATTAGGTTTAATTTCTCATTACATGATAATTACTTGTGAATGTTTGTTGATGTTTTATTGAAATTATATTATTCTTTCATAAAGAAATTTACCAAAATGAACAAAACATGAAAATCACAAGAGACATAGAACACAAAAAATTAGGCTCCAAGCAAGGGAAAAACCCCACAAAGGGGAAAACCCAGAAAATATCATCTTCTTATAGAATAAGATAAAAGTGAGAAATCCAAGACCTAAATCAAACCTCCAAAAAGCCAAGTCAAGCCCTCCAAATTCTGCTTCATCACCAATTTCAGTGATAGGAGATAACACCAATCTCAGCCACAGAAATTCAAAGGAAACTTGCATATGTTTCAAATCTTCTATGACCTAGGAAACTCACATTAATTTCATAGTTTTAACCTTATGAAGCTTGCATCATTTCAACTCTCAAGATTAGAAAACTTCGTAACATTTCATCTCGTAATTGTTCACAAAGAATCACCAAATTTGCTTGTCATTTGGTGGAGGATGCATGCCAATATATACTTGTTCTCATATGTCAAAAGACACATGCTTTCAGTGAGTTGACTTGAAAAATAGGAGGAACGACTTGGATTTTTGAGCTGATTTTACCCAAATTACATTCCCAAACATTCTTTTTCCTTTTTCTTTACAAGAAGTCCAAAAATGACTCTCTTTGGCTCATCAAATCCTATAAGCATGAAGAACATGCTTAACTAGTAAGAATACAAATTTATTTTTCTTCTTTTTTCTTTTTACATAAAATACATAATGATACAAGTACAATGATAATTATGAAGACCGAACCTAGTCAAATTTTACAACACTCCCTCTTAACTAGGGAGCTATTCATAATTCCACAATCAATACAAGGATACTCTCAAATTGAAATATCCTCATAAGAAGATTTGGATCGATAAGCCATCTTCAAGCATCAACATCATTACCAACATTGTTGAATTGCAATATAGCAAGGCCTTGAATTGTTCAAGCTCTAACTCTCCACTAGATTAGAGCATAATGCTAGGAGGCATACATTTGGACACCACCACAACTGTCTCTCAAGGCACATACCTCATCTAGATGTTCACCATATATGTCCTTATGGGACTATTCCTATCTTGAATTCCTAATCCTTAAAAAATATCAGTCCTATTCAACCACTCTTATCATGGATACCCTATCCAATCCTCAAAGAGTGTCGGTCCATGGGGCTACTTCTATATTGGATTCCTAATCCTTAATAAGTATCAGTCCCAAATTCTTATCCAATCCTTCATTCTCTGTAATAGTTTCTTCACTGGATGTATGGATGTTAGTCCTGGCCCAGTGCATGACACATGGAGGGTATGATATCTCGTATCGCTCCCTCTCAATCAAGGAGGTAGTCTGCATTCCCTCTTAAATAGGGAGTATACCCTTGCTCCCTCTCAGCCAAGGAAACATCATTACAATTTATCTTATCTCATACTTAATCAATACATAATATACTTATTCTTTCATGGAGATATAGTTGTAGTTGTAGGGCTCCTTTCTTGCATTATGTCACACATGGGCTTCAACCTTCCTAGATGTCAAACATTTTATAGAGCTGTATTCTTTTACATTTTATCACAAGGTTTCTTGGCTCCCAACAACATCGCATGATATTAAACTTCGAGCTTCCTATATCTTGTTAGTCATAAAACACCATTGTCATTAAATGGTTCATTTATCATATTCAAGGAGACAAACTTCCTTATAACTCCTAGCACATGCCTTCTTTCTGCATAACGGAGTCCTACTTCATATGTTAAATAAGTCATACAAATATCAATTCAGCCCTTATGCTTTTCTAAGTCATCAATAGTGTTATCCACACAATCCAAGTGTTCCATGATCAAACCACACAACTATAAGTACATCAATATCATCCAACAAATTATCTCAACTGCTATCTTTCCAGCCTCTGCATATACTTTTGCAATATATCTTTCTAGGGAGCCAAATCATCAATATTAGATTTACCAAATCATAATGGCCTCAAGTCAAGGTGTGGGATTCTTCATGTCAAATTTTTCTACTTTATCCCTTTGAGGTCAACATACCTTTGCATGGTCTATGTCATATTGCAACAGAGTTCTGCTTTATGCTCTTCAGATTTCAATCATCAATTAGGAGCAAACAAATTGGCAAGCTTCAATAATGTATTCATCATGGTCTTCATAGATCCTTTTTTCCTTCTGATGTAAGTGAACTTATTGTCCTTTAATAGAATTTCTTGATGCAAACTTCTAACTTCTCCCTTCTACTTCATCTTCATGCTTTGCCACACTCTTTCACTTCTTTCTTTTTCTAGTCAGACTTTTCGTGCAACCTTTATGAAAGAATAAAAAATTTAAAGAACAAGGATGAAATAATTATAATAATAACCAAAATGTAGAGTACTTATTATTTTGAATAGGGTTAGATCCCTCTTAATCTTGGACTTATTCACCACCCTTGTCTCCATATCATCATGATGTCATACCTATCAAATTCAAAAGTTAGATTATTTTTACAACAACAAAAAATTAGTTAGGTTTTCCTTTTCTAAGGTTTTCGAATTCAAGTCTCATCTAAGGTTTATGAACACTCGATACCAAAAACCTTTAAGATGTTACAAACTGTAAGATCTACAAACCCTAGATTCTCTATAGTTATCAAGACTTGTCATCCATGCATTACTCAATGCTAAAAAACCATAATGATATTGTTTGATATGCCTTTTATCCATAATACCTAGCCTTCATATGCAATAACATCAATTTCTCATATGCTATTATCTCTAATCTATATCTATGTAGACCTTTTGACCATCATGAGCTAGTAAGCTTGACACATCATGGAGTGCACACAAAAAATTATGCATGCCTCTATAACTTTACCTTATCTCATCCTTTCCAAGATTTGTTCCTTCTTCAAGTGTCAACACTTCTTCAACACAAAACCTTCTATGAGCTCCTAGCTTTGACTAGGTTTCATCAGTTGACATGTATTAACTACTCAAAGTCTCGGTCCATTTATGCTATAGTGAAGTGCTTCATATTTAGTAATAATCTTGGTTTCTTTCTTAGAGTTCTAGTTCTTTTTTAATAGGTCGGCTTCATGATGAAATCTAATGTTTGTATATGTATAGAGATGAAATCTCATGACTGTTTGAGAATGCTTCACAATCCAACACTGTAGGTGTTCATCATAAGTATTTTATCATACATGTGTATGACAAGATTACTATTACTATCATCCATTGAAGTCACTGTTATGCAAAAGGGTCAAATATCCCTTCCCTTCTAGGGTTACCATCAAATTTCAAATATAATTCTTCCAAAGATTATTGTCTTACTATCATGTAGATGATTATTTTCACTATCAACAAGGATCATTGTTTTACTGCCAACAAGGTCATTATCTCACTAGACATGAAATAAGTCATAAATATACTACTTTATATCATGAGGACATCTTGCAATTTCTATAATCATTGTTATATGAACTTATATCAAATTTACTGTGTCATATATCAATGTATGTCATCATAGAGATAAAGGGTTCAAGCCATTGTTGTATATTGCAATCCATAGAATGTAGTATGCATACCACAAGAATGGAGTACAAGCCACATGAATAAACTTGAGCGACAGGACTACATGCGAGAAAAAAATTATTTTTCAACGGGTCCAGAGATAATTCAACGAGCCATTATAGAATGTATAGAAGTGCGAGACATGTATATAGAATACAAAACATTGTTTAAATATAAGTCATGTTGCATGATGGTGATACCAATTGCAAGCCACCATACCACAGAGTGAGCCACTAAGTATAATCATGTGATATCACTGAGGAAATAATGTGTACCTTACGACCATTTAGAGTATAATTACGATTCTTTTTTCATGCCACTATAAATTTAGTGATGTCAATGCATGGAGGAATGTGTTACACTGTAGAGAGAGATCTATAACAAAGTGTAGAGTGATCCATGAGCCAAGAGCGAGCCACTATAAATTTCAATCCACAAAAAATGTAAATCATTGTGATGCCATAGAGGATGAGATACATGAATCATTGTAGTCACTATAATTATTTCTGATCCCATAGATTAATTGCAAGCTAGAGTAGATGAGCCATAGGTGGAGGTGCGAGCCATAATTATATGAATGCGAACCATAGAAAATGAATGTCACTATATTGCAATGTCAATGGAATGTCATTGTGATGTGATGATGCAATGTCAAGCTATTGCGTATAGAGAAGTGCGATGTCACTTTGTTAAATATATGAGACACAACCCATTGTAATTCATGCCTTAGAGTAAGCCACAAAATCATTACAACGATGCGAGTTAAGAATATATTTGAGCCACCATAGAATAATAATGAGATATACCACATAAGAATAAAGTTCCAATGATGCGAGCCATTGCAAACCTTGGATTTTTTTTAGCACGATTATTTATCATGAAATTTCCTCAAGCATGCCAATAGAAAGTGATCTTCAAGTCTCCTTCTTCAAACCTTAGCTCTGATACCATGTTGAGAAATTAAGAAGCTAGTAGATTAGTGTTAATTTCTCTTTACATGATAATTACTTGTGAATTTTTGTTGACATTTTATTAAAATTATATTCTTCTTTCATCAAGAAATTACCAAAATGAACAAAAAATGAATATCACAAGAGATAGAGAACACAAAAATTTAGGCTCCAAGCCAAGGAAAAACCCCACAAAGGGGAAACCCGAAAAACCTCCTCTTCTTATAGAATCATATCAAAGTGAGAAATCCAAGACCCAAATCCAACCTCCAAGAAGCCAAGTCAAGCCCTCCATATTATGCTTCATCATCAATTTCAGTCATAGGAGATAACACCAATCTCAACCACATAAATTCATAGGAAACTTCCATATGTTTTAGATATTCTAGAGTCTCGGAAAATCACATCAATTTCAGAACTTTAACCTCAAAAAGCTCGCATCAACTCTTAAGCCTAAAATAAATTTTATCATTTCAACTCAAAAT
>Ga0115856_100540_pt1 | contig 14082 bp, 14 predicted proteins | sample InSIn4gowninarea_FD_83870 | JGI IMG/M metagenome (GOLD analysis project Ga0115856, IMG submission 83870)
AACGATGTGAAGTCCTTGAAGTCGTCCGACGTTCATGAAGCGGCAGGTCCAAAAAAGGGCAAAGCTTTTGCGGCGGCGTGACGCGCCACTCTTTCGGCGCAGACGAGACGACTAGTTGCTTCCAGGAGCAGCCCTACTTTGCATGTCATCGACGGGGCAACACCAAATTTTTATTTCGCCGAAGAAAACAATGGTAATGCGACGAGGATGGATTGATGTATGCAGCTTCGCGTGAGATAGCCCAAGCCGACAGTGTAAGGAAAGTCAAACGCTCAGGACATAGGTTCGTACCAGCACAGCGGATACAATTTTTCTAGAAGACGCCCAAGTGAGGATGGTCGAAAGTCAATATGACGAGCGCGGTCATATGCGTTGAGCCGCTCACAGACCAACACCCTGCCTTGCGACCAGATACGTACTTCGTATGATCTCAGGTGACTAAAATCATCATTTGCTTAGCATCGAGGACATCTAGTAATCCCTGCTCTTGCTTTGCTGCAGAATTGTGTGATTCCAATTTTATTTGTGATCTCCACGTGGAACAAGATTCATGATCGACAGGAGAGAGATCTTTGGATGTCAAATGGGCAAGATTTGCGCATGTGCCATTAGAGTTCAGGAAGAGGACAATTCCGACGGCCACTGGAATACTTCCTACTGTACAAGAGACTAGGCGGAGAGTGCCGCGCTGTACAAGCAGGATTGCGACAACGGTGTCGCCGTACGCTTGTGCAATGTTGTATCCTGGCACTAAACGGACGAAGCAAGACACTCTTTGTCTAGGTTGCCGCCCCAGAATCTCCAACGCTTGATTTCGTGAACGGCTAGAGAGAACTTCAGAAGCAAGCTAGAGGATGGACAGGCCGTTACGATCCTGCTCGCACAAAAGCACTCGACACCCCTTGGCTATACGTCATGTTCTTCGTTAGTTTTGGGGACGATGAAGAGAGATAGTCAAATACACACCTCTACGTCTTGGTCGGCAAACAGCGAGAAGCAGACCTCGGGGAAGAGTGAGTTGGGACCGGGGTTGACAGGAGAGGGTACAGAGAGGCGAGGGAACGAGTGCTTGTCAGGTGTAGCCTGCTCGCCGTTCTCTCCCTCAGCAGGTGCCGGGGAAGTGACGCGAGTCAAGCGGGGAATGCATTCAAGCTTCCAGCCCGAGGCTGCCTCGCCCTGGAGCTGGGTCTGCAGAGCACTGAGAATGCTGGGGCAAGCCATGGGCTTCTGCTCGCCCTCTGCCGTCGGGTAGGGGTCTACAAGAGCCTCTAGGGGGTGTAGTGTAGATGCAACAATGTCCGTCTTTTCCAACAGCTCAGCTGCACGTTGTTCCAGGCCAGTGTTGGGTGCAGCAAGCACGTAGGGGATGGTGAAAAGAATGATCTTGACCAACTCAAGGCCAACAGTGTCGTCCGGAGAGGCAGTCTGGAGATCGACAGCGCGATCGAAGAGCTCGTTCAGGATGTCAAAGACTCCATCGTCGCTGAAGAGAGGCTGCAAGCAGGCCAGGAAGCGCAGCAAAAGCTTGACGTTGCGCCATTCGCCAGCATCAAGATGACGCTGTAGCAGGATAGATGTGCGACTCAAGACCTCGGCGGCGGCCTCACTCTTCTCGTTGTTTGCGCACAGGACCGAAGCTGCGACAAAGGGGATCTTGAAAGGTTGCTCCAGTACTAGCGACAGGACCAGATCACAATATGTCTCCTTGACGTAATTGTCGTGGTAGTTGTCGGTAACCAGCTTTGCGATGTCCTTCACCTCGTCTTCGGGGTTGCGCATAGGCGATTCAGCGACGGCGAGAAGCTGGCGACGTAGGCGCGTTCCTGGAGGTGCGTCTTCATATCTTCTGCGCTGAGGTCTGCGATCGTAGCCGCCTTCATCATCGTCTGTAAACAAAAAAAGGTTAGCTTCAATCTTGACGACGACCGTGTATTTGTAGTGCTGTGATACCTCTGTTGAAACGTCTCTTGCGGTTGTAATTGCCGCCTCCGCGTCTGTCGTCGGCCATTCTGTTTCCAAAGTCTTTGTCGTAGTCGTTTCGTTGGACAAATCGATGGACCGCGTCGTTCGCGACCTTCCTGCGTGCTCTTCGAGGAAGTGGTGCCAAGCGTCGTTTTGGAGCAATGTCCAGCGAAAGCTTCGCCAAGATCTCGGCTGCAACTTCCTGTTCGTCGACCATCTTGCTTGTATGAGTAGCTCCTTCCATTTGGACATCTTCCATGTCGACATCTTCATCTCCTTCAATCTGCACCAACTCTTCGTAGCCGATTCTCTTGCGAGCCATGATTAGCTGTTTCTCGATCTCTGTTTGTCTTGCCATGGTTGCTGATCTTATAAGATGACACTCGCAAGTCTCCTTAGCCGACCAAGAAGAGCAACGGTAAGAGCTAGATGTTGAGGGTAGAAGTTGTAAGAGAAGTAAGTGGTAGCGGTAGTCAGTTGTCACGGTTGGAGAGTAAGAAGGAAAAGAAAGGGTGATGCTCAATGTTGGAGATGTAGCAGAAGAGTCGTTGATGTGTGACATTGAAGATGTAGTTGGCAGAGGACTGTGAGTGTGAAATCGCCTTGAAGGAGAGCGAGAAGAGAAGAGTAGAGTAGAGAGGAGTAGAGTCGAGGAGAGAAGACAAGACTGAATATTCCTTTGGTGGAACGAAGAGGTCAAGATCTTGCTTCTATTGTAAAGTGATGGCAAACTTGCAGACGAGCCTGTAGGTCTGTCCTGCTTGTAAGTTATCCTTGGTCTTCTTGACAGAGGCCGGCAACAAGGAGTCATGACTGCTGAGCTTTTGCTGCAGGCGAAGGGATGAGGAAGGCTTTGACACGGCCTTGGTGAGCGACAGCAGTGAATCCGTCTTTCTAAGAGAGTAACGATTCGCCAGGCAGATACGTCAAGGGAATCTATCATATAGAAAAGGAAGCAGAAGTTGAAAGAACAAAATCAATTCTGGTCTAAAATCAGATAGCCAACTGCGAATCAACCATTCACTTTTCGCCCTTGTTCGCTGATCAACTCTCGCAAGAGCAGCGGCTCTAGGGAAGAACAGAAACCAGATCGAGCATGATGAAAAGGACTAAGAGAAACATGAAGATAAAAGGAAATTCCCCTGCGTTACTTAATCCTCATTCGAAGTGCTCCGTTTCCTGTTCGCCGTGTCAAAGACAGAAAAAAGCCACTATTCGTCCTGATTTCATGCCATCAACTACCCTCAACATCCATCATAACTTCTTTTTCTCCAACTTGTTAGCTCTTCCGAGCGCCGCCCGCAATCCCTTTATTGGGGCGCAAAAGCAAACAACAACAATAGTCGAGAGAACCATCACTTGACTTGACCATCCATCTCTGCGTTCAGAGATGGATGCAACGAGTGTCAAAGTTCGAAAGGAACATTCCAACTCAAAGATCTCTACCGCACCACACTTGCAAAAAGGGAAGAAAATAAACTTGCTCGGACCACCCGTTCACCGGGGAAAACGAAAGGAAGAAAAGAAGACAAATAAGAAAAAGACATCCACAGCAATGCCAGCGGCGGTAAATGGCGCCGGCAATAGCAGCAAAGCAATTACTCCTGGCAACCAGCTTTGACCGACGTCTTGTTTTCTGTTCAAGCCGAGGCTTGTCCGCTGACCCATTGTCGTATGCGTGAAAAGATTTTGAAAGACTCCAGGGTGGGACGCCGGTAAAGTAGACCGTTGATGGGTCAATCGAAAGGTCTTGAAAACTTGGAAAGAGTATGCATCGCTAATTCATGACCTGTGTATAGTGATTTTGCCGGTAGTTTTTCTTTTTGTGTCTTCTTAATCCAGTCGAGCCATCATAGCATCCTTGGTCAGGGGCGTCAAGTTGTCAATGTCAAGACCCTTTGCTGCCAACTGAGGACGCACGTGCGCGGGAACGAGTTGGTGGTTAAAGTGAGGTGCGATTGAGAGTTCTGGTTTTGTCAGCATGTTTCGATATATAACGAATACGTGTCACACGAACCGTGGTGGTTGAAGTTGAACAGCTCGGGCATGTCCTTGGTGGCACCTCCAGGGTGACGGGAATCAGGGAAACGAGTGTTGGGATCTCTCAGCTCATCAAAGAAGGGGTGAACCATGGCCTCAATGGCAGACAGACGCTGTGTCGGTGTGTACTCGAGAAGCTTGGAAATGAGGTCGATGGCGCTGGGATCAGCCTTGCGGAAGACCTGTGGACTGCGTGAGTATAGCTTTGGCAGAATTGCGGCGAGCACGAAATTACCTTGTTGAAGGGGTGAGGCTTGATCTGAGGGAACTTGTGTTCCATGTAGTTGGGGTTCATGGTGCGAATTTGGTCGCGAGTAGGAGTTCCCAAGACCTTGATGATCTCGACCAATTGGTCAATACCCGACTCACCAGGGAACAAGGGCTGGCCGAGCATGAGCTCAGCCATGACACAACCAGTCGACCAGACATCTGAATTCGCAAGCGTGTCAGCCTGTAATCATTTCCAGCACTACCTCATCGTGTACGTACCGATCTTTGTCGTGTAGTTGGTTGCACCGAAGATGAGCTCGGGGGCTCTGTAGTAACGCGAGCAGATGTACGAGACGTTGGGCTCGTTCTCAATGAGTATCTTTGCACTTCCGAAATCGCAAAGCTTGAGGATGCCGCTGTTGGGATCGAGGAGCAGGTTTTGCGGCTTAATGTCTCTGTGGCAGATGCCCTGGCTGTGGATGTAGGCGAGCGAGCGGAACAGCTGGTAAATGTAGAGCTTCACCTCGAGGATGGGCATGGTCGTCTTCATCTTATTAAAGTAGCGGGATGCGCGGTAGACGGTTTCGGGGACGAATTCGAGTACGAGATTGAGGTAGACCTCGTCCTTCTGACCAGCCTGCATTAGTGACTTGGTCGGGGGATCAAATGGCCGGAGACCTACGCGATCGCCGTTCGAGTAGTAGAAGGCCTTCAACTCGACAATGTTCGGGTGTCGCACTATCCGCATGATCTGGAGCTCTCTGTTCTGCGTAGTGTCAGTCGGCGGGCAGAAGGGGCGGGCAACGGGGGCTGGCGACCTTGAAACGCTTGTCCTGGAGCACGCGCTTGATGGCAGCATCTTCACCGCTGGGCGACAGCTTGGTCTGGAAGACGACACCGAAGGAGCCGTTACCGACGATCTTGCACTGGGTGTACTGCATCTCTTTTGTCTCTCCAGTCAGGCCATCTTGAACCTTTTCGCGAATTACCTCTGTACTGCGTTAGCACATGCGGATCATGCCGAAATCGCGATCAACGGTATAAGGGCAGAGGTCGGGCGATGTGGTGGATGCGCAGGTGGCAGCAGGGGATAAAATGAGCAGCGCGGGGGAGGTTGAGGTATCCTTACCGCCCATGCGTAAGCTAGAGAACGCCGAAGGCCTGTTCTGCGACATGATTGCGAATTACAGAGAGAGGAAGTGGAATCGAGGCAGGGTCACCGAGGGTCGGGAGCAGCAGTGGGTGTCGAGAGGGGTGGTGTGTTGGTGGTGAACGAGGACGGAGGATGCGTCGATGCGGGCCTGTGCTCGGAGCTTGTGTTGACGGGGACGGGTGTTATGCAGCGATGCGCGACGACAGCAGTGCTAGGGCGATTGGAAAGCGAGTCGAAGCTGGAACGGGAGTATACCACGGCAGGAGCAGAATACAGGACGGGGAGTTCGATGGCTGCTGCGAGGAGGGTGCGATCAGTCTTAGCAGTGGATGTGGGCAGGGCAGGCAATGTGTGAGGGTCGAGCGAGAGTGTCACCTGCGCCGCGCTTGAAACGAAACGAGGAGCACCACCCAACACACGTGACATGCCTGATGCTTGTCTTACCGGCGATGGCACTGGTTTCTTGCTGCGTCAATTGCTTCTACGAGAACGAGCTGGAAAGGACTCGACGATGCTCTCAGGGATGCTCTTGCTGTTTGTGATGTTCGAGTGATGGTTGAAGACCTCAGCTTCTCTTTCCCGCCAAACGTTCGTTTTGCCCATCCGCTGCGCACCGCATCCCTCACCCCGCTTTACTTGTCGCCCAATTGTCACTCATCTCATCATGGAGCTAATCCATCCCATGTACGCATGACCTAAAATCACTTCATCGAGCCTGCCATCAATCACGTTGTTTTCCACTTGCTTGTCTGCCCGTTCAAGCCCCCAATCCTTAAGCTTCTGCCCTCTATACAGCTTCGACGCATTCAAACTCGCTCGGTGTTTACCAACAACGAGTCCATCATTGCTGTCTCTGCTCTGCATCTGGCCCTCAACGGCTCCCGGCCAGGAGTTCAATCTCTGCAGTCCATGTGACTTGCTCGCTCGCTAGCGTCGGGCCCAGGCGCTTTGCGCTCTCGCTGATTCGCCAGGCTACCTAATACGCAAGTGGCTGACATGCCTGCCGGGACCCGCCATGACCATCTCTCTGTCTTGAACATGTCTGCCCAGCCTGCAAATGCATCATGATTCTGCCGACTTGTCCCTCGAACCAGTCTTTTCCTCTGCCCTCACCCCGCAGCCAGACAAATCCAGGGCGGCAGCGCCCTGTCCATGTTGCCGTATTGCGTCAAGATGCTGTCAGGCTGGCAGGAATAGCCATCATGACCATTGACCACGAACTCGTCTATCCGTTGTCCTTTGATCTTGACAAGCTCTGAGCCGAACGTCTCTTCACATGCTGACGAAGATCCCTCGTCTGCATCACAAACTGACGCCTAAACTCATGAGAGATTTGGCTGGTGAAACGGACAATCCTCCCAATTTTTGTTGAAAGCAATCGCTGAATCAAAGTTCGCACTACACCGCAGCCGCATGCTCGTTGACTTGTTGTCTGTCGCTTGTCCCAGAGTTTCCTTTAATTCGCCTTGCTCCGCCGCCAATCCCTACCGATCCAATTGCTGCTCTCTCCATCTTACTTGCGTTGAAGATTCAACGTTCAAACAACAAAGGCTGAGATTCGCAGCCAAACCTCACAATGTGGCATTGTTATTGCGGAAAGCCGCATGCCCGAGCACAGAAACGGAGCTGAGACCCGTTCTCATCTTGAACCGTTGTCATACTTCTGATGAACCACAACTGATAATCGTGATCCCAGATTAACGGAACACCATCACTATTTCGGGTCGGCTAGCGTCGTGTCCACCGTCAAGTTCCTTGACGATAGCCAGAAGAGCAATTGTTTTGATAGATCAACCGCAGTGAAAACGCACATCTTCGCAGCAGAACGCTGTCACGCTTCGGCTACGTGTCTGCTTCTGACTTTTGTTGACCTCGTGGCTACAATCGTGTGCATATCTGCAAGAAGTCGATGCCAGCCGTGGTGGCCGTATCAGTCGACCTGCAGGAACATGATTGATGATCTTGCAAAGCAACCAATCCGCTGCCTGTCAGAATCCTGCAACCTTGCTCATGCGTCTGCGCTGGCTGGACTTCGGTAATAGTTTGCTACATTCGCCAATCCCGCGCCCTCTTCTCACTATCTTGCGCTGGAGTAATACCTATTCTTGTACGCCTGGCACTCGCTATACCGAGAGCAACCTATATTACCTTTTTCATGCAGACACGCGAGCCAAGAATGCGCACACCTCAGGCGCGACCATTTACGGCAGATCTTTAAGGGTCACGGCTTTTGCATCCTTCAACGAGCTTAATATCGGTGCCTCTTTAAATCCCCCACATCTACTCCTCGTGACCATATCGACTTGGCACCTACAGACGGGCCGGCATACCACCAGCATGAAGCCGACCTCATCCTGCATTGAAGACAACATCACGAGGTGGTGTTTTCTCGAGAATCACATATTCGCTTCGTGCCGCAATCACCGGTAAGAGGAACACAGACTGCTACGAGTATGCATGTAGACTCTTCGGCCGCGTTCACATGTTTGTTCACAGTAATCGTCCATCTCATTTCCTATTCTTGACCTTATCATCCGGTCAACTCGTGTCGCGTGTCACTGAACAGCAAGCACGTGCTTTGTTGTATTGGCGGCAATTGGCCGGCTCTTCTATATCACCTATGTCAGGAAGACCTTCAAGTCTCACAGCAGCCTGGCCAATGTCTGCAAGAAATGCAAGGCACCAAGGGCGACCACCTCATCAGCATCCCTGCATTGGCGTTTGTCGAACACGTGCCCTGTCTCTCTTGCCTTAGATCCAGGGCATCATTGGAAGAAGACGAGCGGACTCGTTCGCAGTTCACTCTCTGCTAAACTGCTTGCCTCTCTTTTAGGCTTCCAACCTGGGTACCTTTAGCCTTAGAAAGAGTTTCTTTTGACTGGACCACACGCTCGGCCAGAAGACCGCCGCCATCAATATATATTTCAAATCCAATCACAACATGCGTGCTTTTAAAAGCAACTATAACCTCCAAACTCACGACCCCCCAAGCCAACTCAAAAAACCTTTAAGGCAGCAAACGTTCATGTTTCCATAATACAAGCAAAACTCTCTCTCGATCCCATCAATCGAGTAGTATGGATGGTCGGGTGTTTGACATTTCACGATTTACGATTTACGATCTTACGTTTCGCGATTATTACGTTTCCTACCCCAACTAATAAAGACACTACCTACGTCAACAATGACACGGATATTCATATGCACGCTATATACGGGATATCAATATGCGCACTTTAAAAGTTTACCAGTCCAGACAGCCAACTGCCGTTTCGTGACGTGCAATAACAATCGCGAATTGGCGGGGCTTTTTTTTTTTGTAGAGTACAATATTCTGCGCAAAAGGGGGATCCACACCGGCATTTTATTGTGTGTGGTGTGTGGTGTGTGCGTGCGGATATTTTGGCTGCCGATCGATAATAATATCTTGCAAACCCCCCCCCTTCCCACCCACAAGGAAAGAGAAAGCAAAAGAGATCAAGGGATTTGACAATAGCAGAGAGACACACCCATTGGCATTTGATCCATTTCTTCGGCAACTTCTTTTTCGTGTGTGTATTTAGGGAAACACTGCAAATCCACTTTTTCTTTTTTTTGCAATAATGTGGATTTCTTCCAAGTGGAGAGGAATGGGATTGTTATTATTATTAACGTAGACGATCGTGCGATGTTTCTTTAGCCCTTGTTGATCATCTCTGAAGGGAAAACACATCACATCTGCTCCCCTCCTCGGGCCCGATATCCGACCGTGATTGCAATCACACGAGTGTACGACCTCGGAGCGAGAGTAGATGAAATGGACTGTTCGTGAAAATCCCCGTTTCTGCCTTTCTAGTCGGCGGCAGAAATCAATTCCTCCATCTCAAGCAAGTGGTGCAAGAATAGCAACTCCTTCCTGCGTACCAAACACCCTCAACTTGTTTCCATAGACCTTCCAGAAATCAGATGTGAAATCAGGCATCATGGTGCCAATCTCAGCTTCACGTGCCTTCCAAGCATCACTTTCCGCCAACACTGGTATACTGTCCCAACTAGCTCCAACCAGAGGATCAGAAACACCATCTGTATCTGCGACCACAGGGTCAGAAGCATGCGCGGACTCCGAGGGCAAGGAGTCGAATTGGAGGATTGATTCTGATGTGGTCTCAGCTTCTTCGTCCTCTTCTTCTTCCTGGGTGTCTTGAAGTTGATCAAATGCTGTGGCGTGGGCGAAACGGCCGCCTTGGTGGGTTGAGGGGGTAGGGTCGGCTGCGGTCTTGGACTTGTTCTTCTTCTTTTTCTTCTTTTTGGACTTCTTGCTTGTTGTGCTGAAGTCGGTTTCTGTGATGTCTAGCGAGGCGGTCTGCTCGGCTAATGGGTCTTCGGGTGTTGTCTTACTGGGGGACTGTTGTTTGGGTTGCGCGCCAGGCTGCTCTTCTGATGAGGTCTTTTGTCCTCCCAATACCTTGAATGGTGCCTGTAGAAGGCCCTTGACGCTATCGATGGCCGAGTCAATCACCGACGTCGCATTCGTCTCGAGCTGCACGCCACCAGCATCAACATCCGGCGGAGTTGGAGGAATTGTGTTGTGCTTGTCATCCTGATCGTGGCTTCCGGCAAGTTTGAGCTTTGCCGAGAGACGCACAGCAACTTCGGCTGTGAGCATGCTGTCATAACCAGCCTCGTGGAATGCTGTTGTGTCGGTGTACTTGTTGTACTCTTCATGCGTGGTGACACTGGGTTTCTGTTGTTCGGCAAGCTTTTCTGCTATTTGTTCGAGAGACGATTGTGGGTTGATGTCTCCGCAGTTGTGAGTAGCCATGTACTTTGTGTCAACAATGATTGGGAAGAGTTCATGGATCAGGCTGCCAAACTCCTCCACAGTACCAGGCAATGCTCCGATGAAGGTTCTGTAAAAGTAGATTAGGTCCAGGAAAAGGTTGTGACCAAACAGGGCGGTTTTCTTGTTACGAATCATGTGTTTGGCACGATTGAAGCGGGACTTGAGTTCATCAATGTCGACGAAGCCAGGGATGCCTCCAGGAGTCTGAGCAAACGATCTGACATCGATGCCTTCGGGAGGATTTCCGCAGAGAGCCTCCACAATCCACCTGAATCCTGTCTGCCGCACGATCCTGTCCTGTACCTCTCTCTTGCGTTGGGCCTTGATGTACTCTTCACGTTCCGGATCGAGTCTAGACACACGCACAAGACCTCTGTTGGGGATGCTGACAAGGTCGGGGTATTCGGCGCGAACGATTTGATGGACCAGCCTTCTCTCGAAGCGATTCAGTTCCGGGTTGATATCTTCGCCATTACCCTCTAGAGGACCTATGACAACCGAGTGCGCACTGGGCCGTCCTGTCTTCAGCCAGTCGTCAACTTCGGAGCGGACTCTTCGGAGAAATTCCAATGCCTGAATATCTTCCGGCTTGATTTCGATATCGGTGAATGATGACTTGTCGTTTCTTGCAGCGGCTCTGTCTTCTGCGAGTTGGGCCTCATCTCTGGACAGGTACGGGACTCCAGAGGTAAAAGGGAGATCAAACTTGAAGCCGACTCCGAGCAGGAACTCGGCGGCTCCACTGTGGAAGGAGAAGGTGCGGTCGACATCCAGGCGCTCTTCCACTATGGGACTGAGATTGAAGTTGAAGGGTTTGCAGACATAGGCGCCTTGTAGCACATCGTCCTTGACGCACGTGAGACCGATTTGTAAGATCTGGTACTGTTCGGCAGCCTTCTTGGTTTCGAGATAGCGCTCCTGGAGTGAGGGCTTGCCAGGTTTCTCTTTGGCCTGACCCTTGACGGGTACGCCCGAGAGCTCTAGATCGAAAGACACAAAATGAGCTTCCGCAATGGCTTCGAGCACATGCAGAAGACGGGAGGGAAAAGTGTATTTGTCTATGTCCATGTTGAAGAATGACGGATAGAGGACTGGTGGGCCATGCAATGTCTGAAATAGAAAAGGCAGGGGCAAACCAGAGCAGATTGGTGTTGACGTGACGAGTGTAAGAGACAATCAAGTGAGAAGAGGCAAACGAATACCTACCGCGCCAAGTCAATTGTTTCAACGCGACAAGCTCTGAACATAGAGCAAATACCTCGTAGACCCTGTCTCTATCTATTGAGCACAGCACAATGCAGTGGTGATAACAATGTGAAGGCGCGAGAAGGAGCCCGCAGCCGCCATCGATGGACGATGCTCAGATGGTATGAAGAGGCCCGAGCGTCGGCGTGTCATTGGACCTCGGCCCATTCCACCATCAGAAGCCGGTGAAGGAGCAACACATGAAGATGAGTGATAGCCGACACAGGGGGATGCCTTTTGTTCGTTTACTGCATGCTACCACAAATTGAGCGACATGCCCAGTGCTTCGACGGCATCAACCATGTCGTACGAGGATTCGCTCTCGTCGCAATACTTGACCTCGTCCATCTCGTCGCTCTCGTCGGCGCGCGCCCAATCGTCGCACATAGCCAGGACCTATCGCCAGGCTGCCCAATTGTTCCTCACCCGTAGACTCTACGAAGCCTTGTCTACCATCGATCCCATCATCTCGCCAGAAGCTCCGGACTCTCCATTACAACAAACAGGACAAGGTGACCATGATGCCGCACCTGTCGCATTCGCATCCAAGACAACAAGAGTCAAAGTATGGAGCTTTTACTTGACTCTGCTCAATGCCATCATAGAGCTAGGGCCCGAGGAGGGGAAGCTGGTCTTTGGAAGCACCAAATGGCGAGAGCTGGCTGCCTATGCTCGCCAGGGCACCGTTTGGGACCTCGTTGTCGGCCAGGGCTATCAAGGAAACGAGGGCGCGGTAGACGGCGAGGTTGTTGTCAATCTGTAAGAGGCTTCCATGGCTATACCTGAACCCGCCTTCTAACACACGGCAGTGCGACGCTACTTCTAGCACACATGCCCTCACAGAAGCTAAACCAACAGCGTCTCGAAACCTACCTGTCCGCACTGTCCAATCCGACCTTTGATATCGCTGCCCACCTGGAAGCTTCTCAGCAATCAATGCGCAACTCTTCCCACCATAATGGAACGAGCACTCCACGCGATCTGAATACTCGCCTCAAGCTTCTTGAGCTCTACACCCTCCACGTTCTTCCTCAAAACGACGAATGGGACTATGCCCGCGACTTTATCAGTATGAGCGAGGTTCTGGATGACGAGCGCAGAGACGCGTTCCTCCAAGCACTCCACACGTTGAAGGAAGAGAAGGCGCTTGACGCTATCAGAGAGAAGGAGCTCCAGCGCCGTCAGGACGAGGAAATGCAACAAAGACGAATGGACGACGAAAGACGCAGGAAAGAGGAGGCCAAAGCAGACCAGGACAGAAGACGGAGGGAAACTGAAGAGAGGCCTCGTACGGCTGCTTCTCAGAACAGAACACCCTCCACTTCTAGCAATTCCAGAGCTGGACAAGGCAACAGAAACACGCCTGCATCGAAAGCGAAACCTGCTCAAAAGAAAGCCACGCCTCCCTCACCGCGCGTATATCGGTCGTTCCTTGCGACAATGCGGGCGGCTATATTGAATGCGGGCAAATCTGTCAGGCAAAATCCTATGGCTTTGCTTCGGTTCGTTCTCTTTCTGATGGCTTTCACTTTGGCCTTTGCGCGGCGCGATGTGAGGGATAGAGTTAAACGGACTTTACAAGGCGGTTTGCAAAAGGTGCAGAGGACTATAGGGATGGGAGTGAAGGTCTCGTACATTTAGTATAGTTTAAAGCAGCTAATCAAGCTACCATCCAAGACGTTCCTGCATTGGTGCATATCTACTTGTAGGTACACAGTTTGTACATTGATGGGATGGCTTGGCGTGGATTTGTTTGGCGCTAGAGCATCACGAGCACTTTTGTAGCGCGTACGGACGTGTCGTTGTTTGACCTCGTCCGCCTCCCTCGGCATCGTGCGTGAATGCGAGACATCATGTCCAAAGTCACGCTCGCACTCGTTGCCGCTGGCGGCGCCGCGTTCGGAGCAGCAACCACTGCCGCGCTGTTTCCTCGCAAGACAGCAGGCCCGGCCAACACACCCGCCGTCCCTTTTCCTTCGCCGGCCAACTCGACCTCGCCCATTGGCAAGTCTGGTGTCCAGGAAGCTCTCGCTGCCGCTGCAAGACCCGTCGACCCGAACGGACTATATCAATATGGATTCCCTGGCCCCGTGTCCGACCTGAGAGCTGCCGCTTCCTTGACCTCGGCGTACGATCGTAGAACGAGAAACCCTGCGTGGGTCGTCGAGCACATTACCCCTGCTTCGCTCAAGAACAGCAATGCAGACCGCAAGCACTCTGTCTTTGTCGAGGACGACGCCATTCCTGAAAAGTTCCGTGCTAAGCTGAAGGACTACTTCCGCAGTGGCTACGACAGAGGTCATCAGGTCCCCGCTGCTGATGCCAAGTGGTCGCAGCAGGCCATGGACGATACTTTTGCCTTGAGCAACATGTGTCCTCAGGTCGGCGAGGGCTTCAACAGAGACTACTGGGCTCACTTTGAGGATTTCTGCCGTCGTCTCACGGGACGTTACCCCTCTGTTCGCATTGTGACTGGACCTTTGTATCTTCCCAAAAAGGAGGCAGATGGCAAGTGGAGAGTCAGCTACGAGGTCATTGGCAACCCTCCCAATGTCGCTGTTCCTACACATTTCTACAAGGTCATCTTCGCAGAGGATGGCAAGGTTGGCGGAAACGTCAGTCTGGGTGCCTTTGTCCTGCCCAATGCTAG
>Ga0115856_100488_pt1 | contig 14071 bp, 11 predicted proteins | sample InSIn4gowninarea_FD_83870 | JGI IMG/M metagenome (GOLD analysis project Ga0115856, IMG submission 83870)
AATGAATAATCAAATCATTTTCTTTCTTGGTATTGATCACTTCAACCTTTTCTCCATCGGAAATTAGAAATCCTGTATCACCGACCTGTCCTCCGCTTTCCGCGTAAAAAGGAGTCCGGTTTAATACAATTTGATAAAGCGTGGTATCCTTTTGCTTTACCTGCCTATATTTTACTATTTCGGCTTCTGCTTCTAATGCGTCATACCCAATAAATTCTATCTGGTCTTCATCCTTTACAGCAATCCAATCACCGGTTTCCTGAGTAGCAGCTGCTCGCGATCTTTCTTTTTGCTGCCCTAAAGTCAGTATTAGGTAATCATGTGAACCAGAAAGGATCTTATGTGTCTGAAGACATCTTAAGGTTTGACTTTTCGCACTTCACTAAAATGACAGATGAGGAAATAAGAAAGGTAGAGCAGATTGTAAATGAGAAAATCAGGGAGAATATATCGCTTGATGAAAAAAGGAATGTACCGATTAAACAAGCAATGGAGCTTGGAGCAACAGCACTTTTTGGCGAGAAATATGGAGATTATGTTAGGGTAATAACCTTTGACAAGAACTATTCTGTGGAGCTTTGTGGAGGAACGCATGTAAAAGCAACCGGAAATATAGGATCATTTAAAATTATCTCAGAGAGTTCGGTATCAGCAGGTGTTCGTAGAATCGAAGCGATTACTGCTGATAAAGCAGAGCAGTATTTCCAAAGCCAGATCAACCTGGTAAATGAATTGAAAGAAATCCTGAAAAACCCGGCTGATTTAAAAAAGGCCGTAAAGGATCTGGTTAATGAAAAGACCAAGCTTTCGAAGCAGATAGAGACTTTCAACCAGGAGCAGGCGGGTCAGCTTAAAGAGAATTTGTTGAAGAAACTGGTTGATTCAGGCGGGGTTAATATTATTGTAGACAAGGTTGTAGTTAACTCTGCGGATTCGCTAAAGCAAATTGCTTTTGAGCTAAAGACAAAATTGGACAATCTGTTTTTGGTGTTGGCAGCGAATATTGATGACAAGCCACAAATAGCTGTAATGATTTCTGATAATCTTGTAAAGGAGAAGAACCTTCATGCTGGCAATATTGTGAAGGAGCTGGCCAAGGAGATTAAAGGAGGAGGAGGAGGTCAGCCTTTTTATGCCACTGCAGGAGGCACTGACCTTGGAGGATTAGATAACGTTGTTAGAAAAGCCAAAGAAATCATTAAATAGCATCAATTATTTGTTGAGCGATACACGAAGTGATATATTAACCTAATTCGTAATAAATACTATTTTAATAATTCGAAATTAGTAATTCGAATAAATAAGGTTGTTGAATGGAAGAATCAATAAGAGATAAGTATGAGGCGGTTATAGGGCTGGAAGTACATTGTCAGTTGGCTACAAAAAGCAAAGCTTTTGCGGGCGATTTAGCTGAGTATGGTCATCTCCCCAACACAAATATAAGTGTCCTTACACTTGGACACCCTGGTACTCTGCCAAGATTAAATAAGAAGGTGGTAGAATATGCTATGAAGATGGGCCTTGCGTGTAATTGTGAAATTACGCGGTACAATTACTTTGACCGAAAGAATTATTTCTATCCTGACCTTCCAAAAGGGTACCAGACTACCCAGGACAAAACTCCTATTTGCAAGGGTGGGTATGTTAAAATAAAGACTAAATCAGGTATTGAAAGGAATATCCATCTTACCAAAATTCATATGGAGGAAGATGCTGGAAAATCAATTCACCTGGAGGGGGAGTCAGATACTTTGGTAGACTTTAATAGGGCAGGAGTGGCCTTGATAGAAATTGTAACCGAACCTGAAATCAAAACATCAGAGGAGGCTTACGCTTATCTTACCGAAGTTCGTAAACTGGTGCGTTATCTTGACATATGTGATGGTAATATGGAGGAAGGCTCGATGAGGTGCGATGCAAATATCTCAGTAATGTTAAAAGGTTCTAAGGTGTTTGGAAAGAAGGTGGAAGTAAAGAATATGAATTCCATCAGAAATGTACAACGGGCGATAGACGTAGAAATTGAAAGACAAATCAGCGAAATAGAAGAAGGGAAGGCCATTACATCAGAGACCCGAACATACGATGCTAATCGGAATATGACTTTTGGCATGCGGGAAAAAGAAGAACTAAACGATTACCGGTACTTTCCTGAACCTGACCTCACCCCTCTGCATATCTCGGAGGAATGGCTTGAGCGTGTTAAAGCCACTATGCCAAGCTTACCCCAAGAGTTGTTTGATAAATTTGTTAAAGTTTATAAACTCCCTGATTATGATGCTACTGTATTAACAGATTCGAAGGAAATAGCATTGTTATTTGAAGAGTTGTGCACTTACACCAAGAATTATAAGGCGGCTTCCAATTGGATTATGGGTCCTGTAAAGTCATATTTAAATGAACTACAGCTTCAGGTCAGTAACTTTCCAATTAAATGTGCTCAATTGGCAGAGTTAATCAAGCTGATAGAAGATGGGAAAGTGAATTATTCTATTGCGTCCCAGAAGATTTACCCCCAAATGCTATTACATCCCAATAAATCTCCTTTGCAGGTAGCCGAAGAATTGAATCTGTTACAGGATAGTAATTCCGATTCTTTAAAAGTCGTAATTGAAGAGGTGATTTCTTCTTTTCCTGATAAAGTAAAAGAATACAGATCAGGCAAAAAGGCTTTATTTGGGATGTTCATGGGAGAGGTGATGAAAAAGACTCAAGGGAAGGCAGATCCTAAGGTAGCTTCAAAATTGTTAACTGATTCTTTAGCTTTATAGAATAAATAAGGGTAAAATGTTGTTCTCCTTTAAGTAATAAATCAAATTCAATGCAAAAGTTATTCATTCTGTTATTTATATCCTTGTTTTTTATAGGATGTGATAAAAAACAAGAGGAGGGAAACAAGTTCTCTATCTCAGGAAAGATTAAGAATCCGGAAAAGGGAGGTCTTATCCTGTTGGAAGAATTTGATGATCAGAATGTGAAGAAGATAGATTCCGTAAAAGTTAATGACGACGGCAGTTACAAATTGGAGGGAACGTTGAAGGAGCCAGGGTTTTATCAGCTTAATATTTTTGGTAAACAATCGGTGGTATTTGTGCTGGAAAACAAATCTATCGAAATCAATGCAGATGGAAAGAGTTCACCGGAAGGAACCTTTGAAATCAAAGGTTCGAAGGCTACGGACGACTTTCTTGGGGTAAATAAGGTAATGGAAGAATTCCAAACCGATATGCAGGCGATGCAAACAAGGATAATGATGGAAGAAGTTGTAGATACCCCTTCTGTGCAAAAGGAATTTGAGAGTGTTAGGCAGTCGTATTCAAAAAGGATTAAAGATTCGATAAGAGACATGGGGGCAACAGTGACAGCGGTGTTTGCTACAAACTATCTTGATAGAGAAAGCGAGTTCCCGTTTTTTGATAGTCTTGCCACTGTTTTTGAAAAAGAGATGCCAAACTCTAAGTATTCAAGACAATTTGTAGACAATGTAAAGAAGCTTAAGAAAGTTGCTGTGGGCAATATGGCGCCGAATTTTTCTCTTGCTAATCCCAATGGAGAAGAAGTAAGCCTCGAATCCCTAAAAGGAAAATATGTATTGATTGACTTCTGGGCTTCCTGGTGCGGGCCGTGCAGGCAAGAAAATCCAAATGTTGTAAGGATGTACAATAAATACAAGGATAAAAACTTTGAGATTCTTGGTGTTTCCCTGGATAATGACAGAAACAAGTGGACTCAGGCGATAGACAAAGATGGATTGATATGGAAACATGTCTCTGATCTTAAAGGTTGGGAGTCTAATGCCGCTAGCTTGTACAACGTATCTGCTATCCCTGCTACTTTTTTGCTTGATAAAGATGGAAAAATAATAGCCAAGAATCTGCGAGGGGCTGAATTGGAGCAGAAGTTGAAGGAGATACTCTTGTAACAAAACTTAGATTAGATTGAGAGCTATGGAAGTAATTCCATAGCTTTTTTTATTAATATCAATAAAAAAGTAAATTGTGATGCTTCTAAGCTAATTATTGAATTATATATGCCAAAACTTATCGGGATTTTCACAGCGTTGTGCGTTTTTCTATTACTTTACTCCGCCTCTCAAGCCCAAACGAAATTAAGTCATTCTTCTAATTATCCATTTTATCTTGAAAGCTCGGTGAAGTGGGTGGATTCTGTTTTTAAAGGGATGTCCGCCGAAGAAAAGATTACACAGCTTATGATGATTAGGGTGCTATCCAATAAGCCTCTGCGGTACGAAGATTCAATAAGCCAGGCAGTAAAAAAATATCGGGTAGGAGGTTTAATATTTTTCCAGGGTGGGCCGGTAAGACAGGCAAAAATGACCAACAGATACCAATCTGAAGCTAAAGTGCCTTTGTTGATTGCCATAGATGGTGAATGGGGGCTGGGAATGAGGTTAGATAGCACAATTAGCTTTCCCTATCAAATGACTTTAGGCGCTATCCAGAACGATTCATTGATTTATCAAATGGGGCTTGCTGTAGCAGAACATTGCAGGAGAATTGGGATTCATGTCAATTTTGCTCCTGTTGTAGATGTCAATAATAATCCCAAAAATCCTGTAATTAGTTACAGATCTTTCGGTGAAAATAAGGAAAAGGTTGCCTCGAAAAGTTATATGTATATGAAAGGGATGCAGGACGGAGGAGTTCTTACTACTGCAAAGCATTTTCCTGGCCATGGCGATACAGACGTAGATTCTCATCTCGGTTTGCCTTTGATCACACACGATAGATCGCGCCTCGACTCCCTTGAGTTATATCCTTTCAAATACCTCTTTGAGAAAGGATTAAGTGGCGTGATGGTTGCGCACCTTAGCATCCCGACGTTAGATAATACACCAAACCTTCCGTCTACTTTATCTCGGCCTATCATTACAGATTTGCTTAAAAATGACCTTGGTTTTAACGGACTGATTTTTACCGATGCTCTTGATATGAAAGGAGTAACTAAGTTTCATGAACCAGGAAAGCTAGATGTAAAAGCGGTAATAGCTGGAAATGATGTGTTAGAGTTATCTGAAGACATTCCTGCTGCCGTTGACGCAATTAGGGATGCTATCAAAACAGGAAAAATAAAACAATCTGATATCGATATAAAATGTAAAAAGATCTTGACTGCAAAATACTTTGCCGGTCTTAATAAATATACTCCCATAAGGTTGGATAACCTCGTTAAAGATCTCAACGACCCTGCTTCTGAACTACTAAACAGGAAGTTGATCGAGGCTTCATTGACAGTTCTCAAAAATGAAAACAACATACTACCATTCCAAAGGCTTGATACGCTTCAGATAGTTTCAGTTTCTTTGAATGCAGAACAGATTACGCCTTTTCAGCAGATGCTTGAAAACTATACTTCAATTAAGAATTTTCAATTAGGACCTAAGCCGACAAAGGAATTGGTTGAAAAGGTGAGAAGAGGGATTGAAGGAGCTGACTACATCATCGTAGGTGTACACCAAAATGGTCGCCCACGAAATATTTCACTTGATTCACTTACTCGCTCGTTTCTGGACGAGGTCAATAATTCCGGAAAATCTATACTTACCTTATTTACCAATGGTTATTCCCCTGCTATTTCATCCAGTGTCTCTAACGCCAAAGCAATAACCATCTCATATCAGGATAGTCGCAACACGCAGGAACTTACCGCACAGTTGTTGTTTGGTGCCATTGGATGCAATGGAAAATTACCAGTCGCAGCTAATGCTCAATTTCCTTTTGATACAGGACTGCTGTTACAACCCCTCAATAGGTTAAAGTACTCAATTCCTGAAGAAGTAAATATGGATTCAGAGAAGTTAGTGCAGATAGATTCCCTTGTCAGCCTGGCTATTGCACAAAAGGCGATTCCAGGATGTCAAGTCGTAGCTGCAAAAAATGGAGTTGTGGTATATAACAAATCATTTGGTTACCATACTTTCGAAAACAAAAGACAAGTACTCAATTCTGATCTTTATGATTTGGCAAGTGTTACGAAAGTAATAGGCTCTTTACCGGCTCTGATGAAGCTATACGACCAAGGAAAATTGAATCTAGATGGAAAACTTGGAGACTATTTCCCAGAGTTAAAAGGATCCAATAAAGAAAAACTGACTTTAAGGGAAGTGTTAACCCACCAGGCCAGGCTCAAAGCTTGGATCGCATTTTGGGAGAATACCCTTAAAAAGAAATATAGGAAAGGAAAACTCAGAGGCGATGAAGGTAGGAAGTTTAAATGGGGTACCTTTAAAAGTGACTCATCCAAAAGGTTTCCTGTGAAAGTCGCGAAGAATCTTTATCTACACAGAAAGTACAAGGAAAAAGTTTTCAAGCAGATACGGAAATCACCGTTGAATGAAAAGGAAGGATATGTTTATTCAGATCTTTCATTCTATTTATATCCGAAACTGGTAAAGGAAATCACAGGGGTGGATTTTGAGAAGTATTTAAAGGACTCTTTATATCAGTCACTTGGCGCGTATTCTCTGACCTTCAATCCGTATCTAAGTTATGCCAAAGACCAAGTTGTTCCTACCGAGTACGATTCTCTATTCAGGAAAGAGCTTATTCATGGGAGGGTACATGACGAAGGGGCAGCGATGTTAAATGGATTATCTGGGCATGCTGGCTTATTTGGGACAGCAAACGATGTTGCTAAGGTGATGCAGCTATATTTGAATAAAGGAGAATATGGAGATAAAGAATTTTTAAAACCTTCGACGCTTGATGAATTTACCAGGTGCCAATTTTGCGATCGAGGCAATAGAAGGGCTCTGGGGTTTGACAGACCAGTGTCCCCACCATCGCCGAATGGAAATGCTGCAATAAGCGCCAGTATGGCAAGCTATGGACATACTGGGTTTACAGGAATTTTTACCTGGGTAGATCCTAGTACCCAGATGGTATATGTGTTTCTTTCAAATAGGGTATATCCTACCAGGAACAATACCACCCTATTTAAGCTCAACACAAGAACCAATATTCAGGAAGTTTTTTATAAAGCAATTATAAAATAAGCCCTTATTATACAAATAAATCAGCGCATAGAAGGTCCTCTAGGACTAATTTATTTATAATGGAGGTCCAGGTAAAGATGCCAATAGCTGCAATGAAACACTCTGTTAATTATCCTGTAGGAGGATTAGGGAAATTAGGAGAGAAGTAGATAATTGGGTAAATAAATGAGAAATACTAGCTTTTATTCGTAGGGCCAGCTAAGCTTTCCTTTTATAAACTACTTATATTCTCTTACAGCTGAATGGAGCGGAGTCATGAAGGTGGAGATAAAGTGCCTTCTTTCTGTCAGTTTGTATCAGAGATCATAGAAGTGCCATAGACTTCATTCTCATGGTTTTTCTAGATTGATCTGAGGTTTGGTGGAATGAATATTTATTTTTATCATTTTATAGAATAGCAATAAAAAAGGGGCTCGATGCCCCTTTTTTTATTCAAAGGTGTGAAAATTAAACTCCTAAAAGTATTTTTTCTTCATGTTGGCTTAGGTCTAATCCTAGTTTTTCTTCTTCTTCATGTACTCTCAGTGGAGAGATAAGGTTCGTGATAATTAATAAGATGTAAGAACCGCCGAAAGAGAATACAACTACTGCTCCAAGAGCAATAAGGTGAGCGATGAAAAGAGTAGTATCCCCATAAGCTAATCCATTTCCTGTAGTATTAGCAGCGTTTACAGCAACGTTTGCAAAAATACCAGTTAATAACATTCCAACCATTCCACCTACACCGTGGCAAGGAAAAACGTCTAAAGTATCATCAATACTTGTTCTTGCTCTCCAGCTAACAACAAGGTTTGAAATCAAGCTGGCAATTGTTCCTATAAATATGGCAACAGGGATTGTTACGAAACCAGCTGCAGGAGTAATAGCTACAAGACCTACAACAACACCGATACAAAATCCAAGAGCAGATGGCTTTTTACCTTTTGCGGATTCGAAGAACATCCATGCGATACCAGCTGCAGCGGCCGCAGTATTTGTAGTTGCAAATGCAGAAGCAGCTAGTGAATTTGCACCGTATGCAGAGCCCGCATTGAAACCAAACCAACCGAACCATAGTAAAGCAGTTCCTAAAAGAACAAATGGAATGTTTGCAGGTGTAGTTACTAACTCCGTTTTTCTTTTACCTAAATAAAGAGCAGCAGCCAGAGCAGCACAACCAGCTGAAATGTGAACAACTGTTCCTCCAGCAAAGTCAAGAACACCAAGCTTAAACAACCATCCTTCAGGATGCCAAGACCAGTGCGCCAATGGAGCATAAATAAATAAGCTGAATAATACTGCAAAAAGAATATATGAGGTGAATCTTATTCTTTCAGAAAATGATCCGGTAATAAGGGCCGGGGTAATTACAGCAAATTTAAGTTGGAAAAAAGCAAAAAGAATAAAAGGAATTGTTGGTGCCAAAGACCATGGCTTTCCGTCTAATAAGCCATTAAGCATAAAAAAAGTTGCAGGGTTTCCTACAAAACCTCCGATTGAATCTCCAAACGCAAGGCTAAAGCCTACAACAACCCAAAGTACACTTATTACTCCCATGCATATAAAACTTTGAAGCATTGTAGAAATAACATTTTTATGATTTACCATTCCAGCATAAAATAATGCTAGCCCTGGTGTCATAATTAAAACTAGGGCAGAGGCAGCTATCATCCAGGCAGTATCACCCGTGTCGATTCCTTCTGTGACAATGGCGGTTGGAACTCCTGAGAAAATTGCTCCCAGTATACTTACGATAATAAGTATGATAAATGGTACACTAGATAATTTTTGTTTCATATTGGGGAAGTATTTTAAGGTTACATAATTTTAACAGTAATTCAAATTTAGTATATGTTTTTTAAAAAACAAGTTTGTAATAAACTAATTTTTATGAAAAAATGGTAAAAGATATTTGAGTAGGTTTAAAAATAAGGTAGTAAAGTAAAAAAAAGTGACTATTTAAATCGTCATTTAAAATAAGGGTATGTAAACTTAAAACATGGTATTTTTTTAGAGACTACTCTATTTATGTGACGTGGCGGATTCTTTCTATAATTCTAGGGCGATAAAATTGTTAAATCTCCTTTTTAAATCATCGTATAATTGCTAAAAAGTAGATTATGCCAATAGGATTTGATACCCTGCGGGTTGGAAAAAAGTATCTAATAAGAAATTATGGGGAGGTTAATCGTGTAGAAGTTCTCGAAAGAACCGCGGAAGGTGATTTTATTGTAAAAGATCTTCTTTCTCTCGAAAGATATAAGCTTAGTGATATTGTAAAGTATGGAAAGAGTAAAGACTTTGACCTTTTCGAGATATAATGCCTCCGATTATTGAAACAAGGGCATTATTTCTCGTTGACCTTTTTCTGTCAGGTATGGATAAAAAAATTGAAGACTTAAGCGGGAATAATACTCAACTTTCTGTTCTTCGGTGCCGGTAAATAGTATTTCTGCTTCTGAAATCCAGAAGTCACCGATAATGTAGAACTGTTTAATTAAGTTTTCATACTGTTTTGGGTACGACTCGCTTAAAAAATAACCCTCCTTTTCAAATAATGAGATGATTAAAAGAAACTGATCGATTCTTTTTTGATACAACGTCTTGAAATGCGAACTCACTTCAGGAATTAACCTCATTATTTTTACGAATTCCATTAAAATGAATTTATATTTTATTTGAATTTCAAAAGTCTGAGATATAGATTGTTTTAGAAGACTTATTGAGACTTTGGCTGTGGTAATAGAGTTAATGGCTTCATCCAACTCAGTTACTAATTTGCCATATAACTCTTTAATGATCTCTTCTTTCCGAATAAAGTGATAACAAAGATTGCCATGACTGATATTCATTTTGTTTGCAATATGTCTTGTCGTTGTAGCATCCGTTCCTTGATTATTAAAAAGAATCAGAGCTGTTCCGAGAATCTTTTCTCTTGTTGTCATACTCAAAATTAATAATTTTTCGGATTAGGACAGTTGTACTACTTGGGAAAAATTAGTACGTTTGTCCTAAATATTTGAATATGGACATATCTATTATAGGAGGTGGAATAGGAGGTTTGTGCACAGCAATTGCTCTTCAAAGACAAGGTCATTCGGTGAAAGTATTTGAAAGATCAGAAAATTTGCGGCCAATAGGTGCAGGACTTGCACTTGGCGCCAACGCAATAATGGCTCTTCAGGAAATAGGGTTGGCAGAGGAAATAATAAAGGAAGGGAAGGTACTTAAATATCTTTCAATTCTGGATAAAAAGGGACGGAGTATTTCGGTCCGGGATACCGTAGAGCTCTCAAAAAAGTATGGAATCGATAATTTTACAATCCACAGAGCATCACTTCAAAAAGTTTTGTTGGAGAACTTGTTGCCAGATACACTATTTTTGGGATTTCAATTTCGTTCCTTCAAACAGTCATCGACACAGGTAGAGGTTACTTTTGAAAATGGTGAAAAAATTTCTGCTGATTGTTTAATTGCTGCGGATGGCGTCCACTCGGCGATAAGGAAAATGCTAGTGCCAACCATTGTGCCCCGTTACTCCGGATATACATGCTGGAGAGCTGTGATAGAGAAAATTCCATCTAATTTCGATGACAATATTTTTTCTGAAACCTGGAGTTCAAAGGGTAGATTTGGCATTGCCCCTTTGAAAGACGGTAAAGTGTACTGGTATGCATGTCTCAATGCTTTAAAAAATGACGAAGTAGTTAGAAAATATGGGGTTAAGGAATTACAGGAGGTTTTCAAAGGTTTTCATTTCCCCATACCTCACCTTATTTCTCTTACCGAGAATCATCAGCTAATTCAAGGTGACATAATAGACTTGCCTCCATTGGAAAAATTTGCGTTCGAAAAAATTCTACTAGTCGGCGATTCCGCTCATGCTACTACTCCTAATATGGGACAAGGTGCATGTCAGGCAATTGAGGATGCTATTATTGTATCAAAATGTCTTACTAGCGACTTAAGTATAGAAGCATCATTTAAAAAGTTTGAAATATTAAGAATGAAGAGAACAAGGAAGATTGTGAAGACGTCGTGGATCCTTGGCAAGATAGCCCAGTTAAGCAACCCCGGTCTTTGTCAAATTAGAGATATAATTTTAAGAAGTATACCTAACAAGGTAAACGACAAACAGTTGGAGTTTCTATACAATGTTAACTTTAGGGATATTTAGAAAAAAAGTTATACATGAAAAAAGGCAGCCAAAGCTGCCCTTTTATAGATTCAAGTGCGTTTTACTACTTCTTAACTTTTTCGGGAACAACAATATCATCGACATCTGCAAAAATTCTTCCACAATGCTCACATACAATAATTTTCTTTTTATCCCTGATATCAGCTTGTCTTTGAGGAGGAACGATATTAAAACAACCACCACACGCTCCTCTTTTTACAGTAACTACTGCCAATCCATTGGTATAATTTGTAGTTAATTTATTATAAGATCTTAGAAGCCTGTCTTCAATAAACTTGCTTTGTTTATCTCTTTCCGAGATAAGTTTATTTTCTTCTTCCTCGCTTTCACTTATGATCAATTGAAGTTCCCCTTTTTTACTATCCAAATCCTTCTTTCTTTCATTAAGGATAGACTCAGTAGCAGTGATTTCGTCCTTCTTCTTGTCTATTCTTGCATGCGCTTCTTTAATCCTCTTCTCGCTTACTTGAATTTCTAGTTGTTGAAGTTCTACTTCTTTGGAGATGGCATCATACTCCCTGTTATTTCTCACATTCATCTGCTGATCCTGATACTTTTTGATCAGCTTTTCAGCTTCTTTAATGGAGTTTTTGTTATTGGAAATATCTTCTTCGAATTGACTTAGTTCACTTTTGAATTTATTTATCCTTGTTTCATATCCGGCTATTTCGTCTTCCAGATCTCGAACTTCCTCAGGCAGGTCACCTCTTACTTTTCTTATTTCGCCTAGTTTTGAATCTATTGTCTGAAGCTTCATTAGGGCTTCAAGTTTTTGTGCAGTAGTACTTTCCATCTATTAATAAAAGTATTGAACGGGATTGGTATTAGTATTTGATAAAAGAATCGCAATATTACTAAATTTTTTATTTAAAATATCAAAAATCAAATCTTTAGTGAATACTTCGCTTTCATAATGACCTATGTCAGCAATTACCATTTTACCTTCAGCATCAAAAAACTCGTGATATTTGAAATCGGCGGTAACAAAAAAATCTGCTTTTTCTCTAATAGCTCGGTTAAGAAGAAAGCTCCCAGCTCCTCCGCATACTGCTATTTTCCTGATAGGACTATTAGTCAAAGGAGTATGTTTTATAATTTGTAAGCCCATTGATTCTTTTAAGTACAATAGAAATTGTTTTGCATTCAGTGCTTTTTCAAGCTCTCCTATTGCTCCGGACCCTGACTCAATTAATTCATTCTCAAGATTAAAAATATCATAGGCGGGCGTCTCATAAGGATGAGCTTCCAGCATCTTTGCAATAACACCAGAAGATTTGAAGGAAGGAAAGATTACTTCAATTCTGGTTTCTTTCACATATTCCATTTCACCCGTCGTACCAATAAAAGGTTCTGCTTGCTCGTTAGGTTGAAATGTTCCTGTGCCTTCGATTAGGTAGCTACAGTTCTGATAATTTCCTATCTGTCCTGCTCCTGCCTGGAACAATGCATCCATCACCTTTTTTTTATGCTCCTCGGGCACAAATGTGACCAGTTTTTGTAAAAGTTGCTTTTTAGTTTCCAGGATTCTTACATTTTTGAGATTTAGCTTTTCGGCTATCTTATAACTCACACCATTGGCAACATTATCAAGGTTGGTGTGAATGGCATATATAGCGATATTGTTTTTTATCGCTTTTAATATGGTCCGTTCAACATAGTTCTTACCTGTTATTTTTTTTAAGCCTTTAAAAACGATAGGATGGTGGGCAACAATTAGATTGCAATTTTCCCTAATAGCTTCATCTACCACTTCTTCAATACAGTCCAGGGAGATTAATATTCCCTTTAACTCTTCTTCCTCGTTCCCTACTATTAGCCCAGAATTATCATACGATTCTTGGTATTGTAATGGAGCAATTGATTCAAGGTATTGGGCCACCGTTTTTATTGTTACCATATAGGATTAAATTATAAGTCGTTACTGATCGCAAATCTTCAACTTCAATTTCAATTCTTTAAATTTAAATGAAAGTGATAGTTTTGATTTCTGATTCTTTAATAGTTGACTGAAAAAAAGAATATTAATCCGATAACTAAGGGACTTCTTTATCCTTTTTCAATCTTGTACAATTCGGTTACAAGATTAAGGAATCACCTTTATAGTTCAGGAATTAAAAGAAGTTTTCATTTCGATACTGTTACGATTAGCGTTGGTAATCTTACTGTCGGTGGTACAGGTAAAACCCCCCACGTAGAATATCTTATCCGACTTCTGAGAAACCAATATAAGATCGCGACGCTAAGTAGAGGATATGGACGAAAAACAAAAGGCTTTATAATTGCTGATCAAAGTTCAACTCCCACCCAGATTGGCGACGAACCTACGCAATTTTATTATAAGTTTTCAGACGAAATTGTTGTCTCTGTGGGTGAAGAGAGAATTCTTGCTATTCCGGAAATACTTTATCAAAGGCCAGAAACAAATATTATTATTTTAGATGATGCCTATCAACACAGAAAGGTTGATCCAGACCTAAACATACTTTTATGCGACTATAACCTTCCTTTCTATAATGATGTTCTTTTACCCGCTGGTAGATTAAGGGAAAGCAGGTACGGAGCAGCGAGGGCCGATATTATTATTGTGAGTAAATGTCCTTCTGATCTGGATAAAGAAACAAGAGAGTTTATAAAAAAATCTATATCCTCTTATTCAGGCCAACAAACCCCTATTTTTTTTACAGGCATCAATTATGGTATGCCTTCTCCATTTTTTAATAATGATATATTGAAAGGTAAGGCTTTGTTGGTAAGTGGAATTGCAAGAAGTGAAGGGTTAGAGGATTTTGTGAAAAGTAAGTATAATTTTTATAAACATCTGAAGTTTAAAGATCATCATCACTACTCAAAAGAGGATTTTATATCTATTAGAGTCGAAT
>Ga0115856_100032_pt1 | contig 14061 bp, 17 predicted proteins | sample InSIn4gowninarea_FD_83870 | JGI IMG/M metagenome (GOLD analysis project Ga0115856, IMG submission 83870)
GCTCGACCGCGTCGTTCCTGAAGAAGCCCGAGTCGGAACTCAACATCACCGCGCTGCACCTGGGCAGCGGGGCCTCGGCGTGTGTGATCCGCGGCGGCAAGTCCCTCGACACCAGCATGGGCCTGACACCGCTCGCGGGCCTCCCTGGCGCCACCCGCAGCGGCAGCGTGGACCCCAGCCTCATCTTCCACTTCACCCACGACGCGGGCAAGCTGAGCGCCGGCAGCACGGGCGGCATGCACATCACGCAGGCGGAGCAAATCCTCAACAAGGAGTCCGGCTGGAAGGCGCTGACGGGGGACCACGGACTTCGGCGTCATCAGCGCCAAAGCCGCCCAGGGCGACGAGCAGTGCCGCCTCGCGTTCGAGCTCGTCGTCGACCGCATCGTCGACTATGTCGGCAGCTACTATCTCAAGCTGGGCGGGCACGTCGACGCCCTCGTCTTCGCCGGCGGCATCGGCGAGAAGGGCGCCCTGCTGCGCCAGCGCATCGTCCGCCAGGCCGCGTGCGTCGGCTTCGCCATCGACGAGGCCAAGAACGACCACCCGGACGACGGCGTCGTCGTCGACATCTCGGGCGCCGAGGCCCGGCATAGAGTCCTCGTCGTGCAGACGGACGAGCAGACCGAGATGGCGAGGCAGTGCACGAACGAGGCCGAGGCGTTCAGGAACAGGGCGTGAGGGGGGCTTAATGATGGATCGGATTGATATACGGCCGACTACCGTACGGTAAGGTAGGGTGTGGTATGGTGTGGCATGGTAATCCGGGCTTGGGTATTGCTGGATCGGCAGGGTGGCGTGGCCGGGAACATCCACTCCCACGGCCACAGTAACGAAACCGAGAGGGGGGGGGTAATGTGTTATGTAAGCAAGCAGAACAAGCTCACGGAATCGACGCATACCATCAGTAGTGGTAGTAATAATAGGACCCTCCCATACTTCGCTTTGTGAGAGATGCCCCCCCGTCTGACAGGTATACGAGCATGAGAAATGGATAGAAGATGAGGGATGGGACAGAACACTGAACGAGAATGAGAAGGGATGAACGGGGGGGACACGGATGGGAAGGTATAGATAAAGGATGAGAAAAGAAGGTGGGGGGAGGGAGAGAGAGAGAGAGAGAGAGAGAGAGAAATATTATTCCTCATTAACCATTATCACTATATCCGATAGATAGACGACGACGACGACGACAGCGCGAGAGTGCTCGGATCCGGGCTTCGTTTCCGTCTCCTCCAGTCCTTTTTCATCCGGGGTATACCGTTGCCCGACCACTCTCCGCGCAGCCTCGAGACGGAGCGCCGGGTGGGCGGGACGGCGACGATGGGAGCGGAATCGATCGGGCTCGACGGGTTGCCTCCCGGCCCTCCGCTTCCGCCCCCCCTGTTTTTGGGTTTGATGAGCAGCAGGATGAACATGCCGACGACGAGCAGGACGAGCAGGAGCAGGATCTTGCGCTTGGTGGTTTTCTTCTGGTATGTGGTCGCGACCTTCAGTTCCTTGTCGGCCTCTTTGACGTCGCTGGCCATGCGTTCGACGTTGTAGTCGATGCGGTCGAGCATGGTGCCCTGGTCGATGACCATGGTCTGCAGCTCCTGGAAGATGTTGGATAGGTCGATGATGCCCTGCGCAATCTGTTCGATCTCGCGCTCGCGCTGGGCGATGGTCGAGTCGTGCAGGCCGGTGGAGCGCTGCTTTTGCTTGGTTTGCAGAAGGGTGGACTGTGCGGATGTCCGGTCCATTTCGGAGTCCATGAGGGACGGGTCGGTGTATGGGTTCTGGATCGGGGTCGAGGTGCCGTCCAGGGGTGTGCCCATGCCACCGAGCGTGCGCATCTCTTGACTGGCCGTCAGCGGGTTCCTTGCGGGTCGGGGGGATCTGGCCGGACTCACTCTTCATGTAGGCGGTCTGTTTCTTCCGGAACAGGGCGCTGACGTCGCCTACTCGTGTGGCAAGCGAGATCTTCAGGTTCTGGGCCAGAGTCTCTTCGCCGGCGGCCACACCGCCCTGCTGCTGGGCTTCCCGGAGCATGGCGTCAATCCTCCTGATGGCCTTCTGGCAGTTCTGGAAGCCTTTTGTGATGTCTTGGGTCAGGGCCTCGATCTCCCTTTCCTCTCTTTGCTTGACGGCGTCGTCGTCGAAGCCCGGGAGGACGTGTTTCTGGTGCATCTGCTCGAGTCGCTTCATCTGTCTCGAGATGGTGTCGAGCCATTCGGTGACTTCGTCCTGGATGTCGAGCCATCGCGGGGGCAGGACGTCCATCTCGATGACAGCATCGCCGTTGTCCTCGAAGGCGCCGGCAGACATGAGGCCGCGCCTCTCCTCGGCGACGGGGACATTGTCGCTGAAGCCTCCGGACAGACCGCCTATGTGAGACTTTCTGGCCGGGTGGTGGGAGTAGGACTGGCGGTACGAGATGAAGCTGGCGGGTGTCAGTCGCGTGGTGACTGTGGTTGTGATTGTGATTGTGATTGTGGCCGGGGCCGGGGCAGGGACATGTTTACAGGTTGGTTCTATCGCGCCACATTGCGCGGGTTCAGGGATGGTGTAGATGCAGCATGGACGTCGGAATCGCTATCATTGTGCGGCCCCCAGCTCATGCAGGCATATCGAAGCGATGGCTTGTCGGATTGTTGCGCTGTTCGAATAGTAACACGATGGCAGGCAGAAAGATACGGTACATGTACGGGCAGGCAGCTAAGGTATCCACGGCGAGGCACATGTCATCGGCGCAATCCACTCCGCATTGCTGCATGTTTGCTCCGGTTTGCATCGCTGACGTGGTGTGTTGGGTGTTACGTGCCTACCCGCCTCAGAAAGCACAACACCAAAGCCTATGGGCATGCATAGGCATGCATGGGCATGCATGGGCATACATGCGTAAGCACAGATTCATGCATAAGTCCAAGTAAAAGCATAAGCACAAGCACAACACAAAGCACAACACAAAGCACAACACAAAGCACAACACAAAGCACAACACAAAGCACAACACAAAGCACAAGTGGGCTAGCGGTTTGAGACTCGAAATGGAAACGCCTTTCAGGGTTCGAGGGCGCTCAAAGCTTGACTTGACAGGAAGCGCCAAGCGACGAGTGGGAGAGGCTGGCTGGGAAAGTGTTGCATTATGGTGATTGGTGGTTGGGTGTATGCATGGCTAGGTGAGTGAGTGCTGGGTGGTGTGGGTCCGCAGGGTTTGGCCAGGTCAGGCCGCAAGACGGAGAGTAGTATGTAATTAGTAGAATAGAACAGAGCAGAGCAGAGCAGAGCAGACAGCAGGGCAGAGAACGAAAGGCACAGGCACAAGCACAAGCACAGAGGCATAGAGCAGACGCAGACTGACTGGGCGCAGAAGCCAGGCGTCAACACGACACGACACGATTGGCGATTAGCTCCCCCCCAGTCCGTCCAGTCCAGTCCAGAACAGAACAAATCCCCCATTTCTATTTCCATTTCCATTTCCATTCCATTCCGTATCCACCACACGCTTCCCACATCACTACTTTTACCTGCACACATCATTCCCTGCCCCAGCTGGCCAAGCAGTAGACCTACTTAACACTCTTCTTACTCGTGCTCCTGTCCGCCCTCGCAGCAACAATGGTGCGTTTCCCCATCGCTACCCCACTTCGTCGTCTGTCGTTGTGTGCTGTGCTGTTAGGGGCTGCCTACATCTGTCGAAACAACTTGTCGCCCTCCCTTCTGACCACTGCCGCAGGCCGATTCCCTCACCGAGGAGCAAGTCTCCGAGTTCAAGGAAGCCTTCTCTCTGTTTGTAAGTCTCGACTCCCCCGTCCGTCTTGTCGACTGCCCGACCCTTCACCTCCGCGCCATCGACACCGACATCGACATCGACATCGACACCAGCGCCACCGACCACGCCTACCAGCAGTGCTGACATTCTCTCTCACAGGACAAGGATGGCGATGGTACGTCTGCACTTTCTACCACCCAGCACTCGACATGTCGCGCAACTCTCGCCCTCCCCTCCCCCTCTCGTCCTCGTCCTACTGTTCCACCTCCACAAACCCACCGAGATACGCATACGCAAGACTTCGGCCGCACCATCACCGTTCGCACCCGCATGCAACCCTGCCTACTGCCATCCCTTAAGAACAGCCATGCTCACACAGCTCTCTCTGCAGGACAAATCACCACCAAGGAGTTGGGCACTGTCATGCGATCCCTCGGCCAGAACCCCAGCGAGTCGGAGCTTCAAGACATGATCAACGAGGTCGACGCTGACAACAACGGCACCATCGACTTCCCCGGTCAGTCTTCCACATGGCTCAATCACACGATAACACTCCACTGACGCGCCTGTGCAGAGTTCCTCACCATGATGGCCCGCAAGATGAAGGACACTGACTCCGAAGAGGAGATCAGAGAGGCTTTCAAGGTTTTCGACCGTGATAACAACGGCTTTATCTCCGCCGCTGAGCTCCGTCACGTCATGACCTCTATTGGAGAGAAGTTGACCGACGACGAGGTTGATGAGATGATCAGGGAGGCCGACCAGGATGGTGATGGAAGGATCGACTGTAAGGCACATCATTCACCGTCGACACAAACAGTGACTGACATATACCGGCAGACAACGAGTTCGTCCAACTCATGATGCAGAAGTAGAAGCGATGATTACGACCAGACATGGCGTGACGATTTGCGTTCGGGAAACGAGGATAATGGGTGCTGTTGTCGATGTGGAGAATGCCATCGTTGATCGGAGGACTCGGAATCACACGAACTTCTTATCCGCCCCTTGCCCGCTTCTTTTACCGCGAGAGGAACAGGCGGGCCTCTTTCCCTGAGCAGAAACAAAGATACCTGGACACTCTACGTGTCTCTGAATGCTTTTACATTTCGAATCTCTCCGTTGAGCTTCAACCTTGCCATCAGCTTTCTTGATCGATGCTCGTATCGAATGATATTGCTCTGAGATTACGATACATGTATGTTTCCAATCATTACTACTAGACCTAAACCCTCCCCTCCGCCGAGCCTCAAACAACCTATCCATATCAGCTCTTCTGCCCCTTCGTCTGACTCTCCCGCACTAACCCCAGCATCACACAAGAACGACAATCGAGCGTGAACAACGAGCACATGAAGCACACCTTTACGTATACAAGTAGCCACATGTATTAAACAAAAGGCAGTCCGACTAACAATAAGTGCCATGCGAGATACTGCCCCACCACCCGGCAGATGCGACGGAACGGGCGAGTCGAGAGCCCGACATTTACCGACGAGCTTGCCGTTGCCGGACATGCTCGTGCGTCTTGTCTTTGTCTTGGGTGCAGTGCAAGGATGCACGCATGCATGAATGACAGACATGTGTGGGGTTTGGACGAACTCTCTCTCCGCTCATCCATCCATCCATCCATTCACCCACCCCCGTCCATCTGTCCCGGACGGAAGTTGTCTTTTCTACATACAGTGCTTACTCTGATACCTTTGTTTCGTACAATCGGTTTGTCTCTAGTATAATACTCGGTCTCGTTCCCGTTCCTCAGATCTGTGTGTCGCGATTGCTGGAGCTATATACTGTGAATCGTGACCTCGTATACACTGGTGTTGCATCATGGCCGCGGCTCGTCGATTAGGTATGTGACAAGCAAGAGACCCGACCTACCTCTGACTGTTGGTCCTTGCTACGGGAAAACAACGAGACTGATGTGCCGTGCAAACAGTCCGTCCCACGCTCTTGTACGATACCTCACCAATCTTCCCTACTCTCTACCAAAAGAACCGACAGCGTCTAACGTACCCACCAACACAGCATCTGCGACTTGCAGGAGAAATTTCGACCTGCGATCCATGAATATGCGCGCGTGATCACCACAACGCAGAAACTCCTCCGCGCGGCAACGATTCTCAACATCCCTGTGTTTGCGACAACACAATCGCGCGCCAAGCTCGGAGAGACATGCGCTGAGCTCGGCCTCGACAAGGACGACGGCAGTGGGATCAAGACACACGCACATGTTGACAAGACCGCCTTTTCGATGATGGTGCCTGATGTGGTGACTGCCTTCCACGCGCTGGGGCCAGAGAAGAGGGAGGTGGTCATCGTGGGCATCGAGAGCCATATCTGCGTCACGCAGACGACCCTGGATCTGCTCAGAGAGGGGCATAAGGTTTATGTCCTTGCAGACGGCGTGAGTAGTTGTAATCCAGAGGAGGTACCGATCGCGCTGGCGAGGTTGAGGGCTGAAGGCGCAGTCGTCACGACGAGCGAGAGCTGGTTGTATGAGTGCATGGGCGATGCGGGCATTGCCGAGTTCAAGGGGATCGCCGGGGTGGTCAAGGAGTTTTCGGGCAAGACGAAGGAGGTTTTGCAGGCTTTGTGTAAATTCTGAGCGGAACAAAGGCTGCGTCGAGCCCGGCTGGTGAACGAGTGCGGCTGCAGGAACGTGAATCCATGATCCGGATCCTTCGGTCTCATTGGGGTACCTGACTACCAACACGCCTGCGAGTGGTCGGCATAGCTCCCGGCCCAAATTCAAGCCATCAAGGTGTCCAGTTGAGCCATCAAAGTTTAGCAGAGCGACAAGCGGCTCGATTCGTCCTCGAGTAAACGCCGCATTGAACGCCAGTCATGTGTTGCGCTCTCCAGGCGTGGGCTGCCCGTCGTGGCTGGACCGATGTCGCACAATGGCATGTTGGTCCTCTTGACGACGGAGGATGCTTCCTGCTCGTACTGTGCCTGCTCTCAGCTTACCTTAGCCTACCCATCTCAATTGGAATTGATATGGTGAGATTCTGTATTTTTCCGTGTGGCCGATTCAGCTAGGAATCCTCCCCTGCTCGGATAATCCACCGTGAGTGAACTGGCTGGAAGGAAGACCCGTGTCAGATCCGGTCACCAACATCGTGCCGTGGCTGGTTCTTCGACCTCTACCGGATGTCGAGCAATCGTGAGATGCTTGCATGGAGTATACACGGTCTCATTGTCGTAGGAACAAGCCCAATCATCTCGAAACGGTCTCGAGCCGATTGTGGCCTGTGCGGTTGGAGGGCGAGGCGATGATGTCTGAGCACCTGCACCATGACCCTTGAACAGGAACATGAGGCTCGTTTCAACACGATGGTCATCGAGATTGACGGCAAGACAGCATGCGTTCTTTGACTCTCCGCTATCCAGATTGAATGTATCCGGCGGACTCGAGAGAATAATGTCTTGTATTATCATTTCGAATCGGGTTTGTCGGTCGGAGCTGTGCTTTGACATGTGCTGTACATGTGTTCTCGAACTGTAAATAATGAAAAGTCATAGTGACAACAATGCTGCCGACCCGGCTTGTACTGGTACAAAACTCGCATAAGCGAATGGTTGCTTTTGTTTTTGACTCGTTAAAACTGTGGTCGGTCGGTTGGCCGGTCGGTGCAGCGTGTCTTACGGCGACTTTAAGGGTTCAGGGCACTCGACTTGACTTGGGACAATAATACTCTGGCTGGCACACAAGGAAACGCTGCTGGCACCATTCCCACCACCACAACCACATCCACAGCGTACGTACACACATACACACTCGTGCTTCGCTTGGTGGTCGCAGCATCGAACCGTGCCTGTCGCTGTGCGCCGTCTCGCCCCTCGATCAATATTCGCCCGGACAACATCCAGCGTGTGCAACCGACCGCCATCCACAATCCCCGGCCAAGACAGCCCGCCTGCCGTCACTTTTGAGCCGAAGCTGCATTCAGTTCGATCGTCTGTCGGAAACAAAGGCACGTTCAAGCGTGGCACAAGCGCCTCCAGCCTACATTACACCACCACACTACACCACCTACTACCTGACCCTTCTCGCCGCTGCCCGCTGCCGCATCCCACGCACACACGTCCACATCTCCTCGAAGAGCGTGAGGCCCGTCCGCTGCACAGTCTGTTCAGTATCTGCACGTCCTGATTGCCGCATCGCTTGCTGCACTTGTTCTTGCTCCCGCTCCCGCCGCTCCTGCCTCTGCTCTTGCTCCTGCTCTTGCTCTCGCTCTCGCTGCTCCCGTTGCTCCCGCTGCTCCTGCTCCTGCTCCTGCTCCTGCTCCTGCTTTGTCCGTCGACTCCCTCTTCCAGCCACTTCCCACTCCGCTCCCCGTGTCTGTGTCGCCATCGCACCGCCAAAGTGTCCGACACCGACGAGTCCCTCTCGCCTGCCGTCCTGGCGCATTCCGCAACCATATCAGCCCCGACTTATGAGCATGAGGAGTATTTGTCCACCCAACCGCGTTGGATATCCCTCATGACGCCCGAGCAAGCCTCGAGCATGGCTACCAGTGCCACTCCCAGTAACAACAACAATAATCAAAATATCAACAACAACACCATTAACAACAACACGACCATCTCCGTCGCCGCCGCCGCCGCCGCCACATCCACCCCCGACAGACAGTACAATCTCCAGAAACGGGGTCGCCCTCCTTTCAACACCCAGCAATCCTCCTCGGTGCCGTCCACGCCTCTCCAGCACCCGCGGGATGTGAGATTCTCCTCGAGATCGCCCTCCCCGAGCAAGACCCTGGGCGCCAACTCGCCGCAATCCGTCGCCTCTGAGGCCGTCGGCACCGCTCCGCCCCCGCGACTGGTCCAGCCATCCGTCTGCAAGTTCGAGATTGGCGCCGAGATTAAGAAAAGACGTGTCATCTACACCGAAGGCGGCAATGAGCCTCTACCACCCCCCACCGTGGAGCCCAAAAAGGCGCTTGAGCCGCACGAGGACGAAAAACTGACTGGAGACATGCGAGAATTGTACAATCGATTGCTACCCACTGACGAGAGCGAAGAGCGGAGGGTGAAACTGGTCCAGAAGTTGGAAAATATCCTGAACACGGAGTGGCCTGGCAATGACATCAAAGTGAATGTCTTTGGTTCCTCGGGCAACCTCCTGAGCTCTACGGATTCTGATGGTGCGTTGCGCAAATCTCTTCCATCGTTTGTCTTGACCGAGGCGCAATCATCAGTGCTAACATATGACTCCGCAGTTGACGTTTGTGTAACAACCTCCGAAAAGAAGTTGGAATCCATGCACAACCTTGCCACGGTGTTACACCGACGTATGTTCCTCCCGGTCCATATGGCCATTCTCTCTTTCTCAATGCAATGCGCTAACACGTCACAGATGGTATGGAAAAGGTGGTCTGCCGTGCCTCTGCGAAGGTGCCGATCGTAAAGATATGGGACCCCGAGCTTCAGCTGGCTTGCGACTTGAACGTCAACAACCCTCTGGCTTTGGAGAACACGCGCATGATCAAAACATACGTTCAAATGGACGACCGAATACGACCGCTCGCCAAGATAATCAAGTACTGGACCAAACAGCGCTTGTTGAACGACGCCGGTACACTCAACCCCTGACAAATAATCTTCCCGCTCCTCTCGCTAACTCTGATACAGCATTCGGTGGCACAATCAGCTCGTATACATGGATTTGCATGATAATCAACTTTCTTCAGACCAGAATGCCGCCAATCCTGCCTTCGCTGCAGAAAATACCGGGCCATCGATCAACGACTCGCAATGGAGAGGTATCATCATTCGCCGACGATTTGGACGAACTCCGGAAATACGGCAAGGACAATCACGAAAGTATGGGTCAGCTACTGTTTCATTTTTTTCGGCATTACGGATACACAGTAGATTACAGCGCATCTGTTGTCTCGGTCAAGGAAGGCAGGTTGCTGCCTCGTGAAGAGAAAGGTTGGGATGCGAAAAATTGGGCTGGTGACAAAGAGGCTAGGTCATCTCTTTGCGTCGAGGAGCCCTTCAACACGCCCCGTAATTTGGGTAATTCTGCAGACGACTACGCTTGGACGGGAATCCACAAGGAAATAAGACGGGCCTTCGACATGATCAAGGACGGAGACAACCTGGACAAGTGCTGCGAGCAGTATGAGTTCCCTCCCGAAGAAAAGTCAAGCACGCTATTCCAGCGGCCCACTCCGAAATTGCCAGTACTACGACGCAGTGCGTCTCAGACAGGCCGTGCCAACAACACTGGTCAGGCAAGACCTCTCAACAACGTTCGAGCCAGCCGGAACACATCGAACCAAAGGAGTAACAACCGCAGAGCCTCTAGTGGAGCAAACTTCGCCAACCAGAGGATACCTTACGTTCTGAGCCCGCCGGTCGGCATCAACCATGCCGACTACTTCTCTACCACCAATCGTATGACCACAGATCAACTTCACGACACTTTGTATAAACAGTATCAACTTTTACAGGCTCAGCAGGAGCAGCTTAGAACGCAGCTCTATCATCAGCAGCAGCAGACTCAGGCGCAACTGCAAGTGCAGGCCCAAGCACAAGCCCATGCCCATGCCCATGCTCAGGCCCAGGCTCAAGCTCAAGCTCAGGCCCAGGCTCAAGCACAATCTCGAGGGATCGACATGGGAATGTCACCTCAACAGCATCGTCGTTCGTTCAATAACGGAGTACCCGCACCGCCGAGTCCCCACACCCTGGACAACCACGCGAATACCATGCCTCTGCTTCCCGGTTCTCTGTATCACTTCCCAGCAAAATACCCTCCGCCGTCCCCATTGGCACAATCAAGGACGACCGACGAAGCCGTGACAAGCCCGTCTTCGCCATCAATGGTACACGCCACACCGTCGATGAGAAGGGGCGTACATCGTGGCTCTGTAACCGAAGGCACCCCAGGCACGAGATCGCATTCGCAGCCTGGCAGAGCATACACTAGTATGTACGCTCTGCAAGGGCTTGCCCATCCCGGTTACGATGTATCGGGTGCGCTCGCAACGCCGTACCTGGTCTCGCGGCCGGTTCATGGCTATGCCTCACTCCAGTCGGGCGGAACTATACGTCAGCCGAATGGTATCATGTATACCGAGACGGCGATACCCAAGGAATACGTTGGATACTATGTCGGACAATCTCCGCAATTGCATCCTCAATACACAACTGGAAGCATGCCTCAGGTGCCGTCATTGCAAAGCACACCTCCGAGTGGGACTCCTAGACGTATATCGCCCGAGCTTGTGCCGCCAACCATGCCAAATGGCTTCCGTCATCCCTCGCGCTCTCCGTCCCCGCTTGGGCGCGATCGCACTCAGTACACAAGCGCGAGATCCGGATCCATACCGCAGGTGCCGTTTCAGCAACTTACTCAACAGCTGCCACAGCCATCGAGGTCGTCTGAAGATCGAGGACCCGTCATCGCCAACGGTTCAAACACTGCTTACACACTGTCTCGCGCATCGAGCCTTACAGGCTCCACGCTGACTAACCCAAGCTATGCGACGATCGGTGTCAACGATGATGCTACAGGAGATGCCGGCCTTGTCGAGCAAGTTCGACAATTGCCGTCAGGCGCGTCTCCGTCGAATGCGAACGCTTTCCAGCAACAGAGGCAGCAGCAGGGACAAGCAGAGCAGCAGCAGTCCTCGCAACCGCAACAGCAAGCTCATGACACTGCGAAAGTGGCGAATGGGCATGCAGCTGAACAAAGACGCTCGCCAGCCGCGCAGATCTCCGGAAGAACAAGCTGGCATGACTCGTACGAACGACATGACGCTTCTTCTAGCACATCACAGTCTCACCATTCGTCACCTGCACAGCAGGGAGAACGTATTGCCCGTGCGCGTAACATGCCGCCGCTGAGCTTATCGCCCAAGAACGGCGATCGTGGCTCGGTCCCTTCGCATGAGCCTTCACCAGTAACAACTGCGGGACCTGTTCTATCACCTGTTGAGGAAGCTCGAACGCCGTCTCCAGCCACTACGCGAGCAGCTCCCGATTATTCGCGACCAGGTCCGCATCGCAAGCATGTTCTAGCAGCTCAGGCCGCCAATGGGAAGCTTGCCAGCGAACAAGCGAACAAAAAGGAAAACATCCCTTGGAATGCTAACACCGGTACTGGCCATGCGCCTTCCACATCGCAAGGACACTCTCACGGCTCCAGTCATGGCCACGGTCACGGCCACAATCATCAAGCGGAGGCACCGCGCTCACAGCAGACTTCCGCCAATGCATGGCAACAAGCTCCAAGCAGGAAAAGTCACAAAAAGTCCAAGTCTAACTCAAGTGGTAGAAACACACATGCATCAAAGACTGGCGGTGAGCCTTTGCCTGCGAATGAAGCAGACCGTAAAGGTGGATAGATCGACAGTCCGTTCGCCGACTGTGTCTGGCGGGGGAAATGTCTCATCCGGTTTCTTCTGATAGATTATTTCTTTGAGCTTGTTGGTACCACGAATATCGCCGAGCTGTTGCAGCCTAGACATCCGAGCGCGATCATCGGAGGCGTGAGGGTGGGGATCTGTTGAAATACGCCGGCAATCTAATATTAGTGGTGGCAGTTCTTTCCAGATTATAAACACAGGTTGGGCTACACCTGCCCTTATGGCACTGGCACACGCCGCAGGACATGGTTTTTTCCCATTGCGATACTATTTCGCAGGAGCACAATATCAGCCGTCCGGATCCATGTTCACGGCGTCAGCATAGAATGTCCAATGTTTTTATCTTTCAAAAACAAAACAAAAAAAAAAAGAAAGAAAGAAAGATACCACCTTGGCAATTCATTCTTGTCATTGATTTCTTTTTGCGTTTTTTATTTCTCCTATTCGCGGCATTCCCATTTCTCATTTCTGTTTCATTCTGCAGAGCATGCGTCTACAACGCGACATGATATATCAACAAGTCTTGCAAAAGACTCACAAAAGGATGGAGGGAGGGAGGGGGTTGATTAGAGAGCCCTCTTCATACACGGTTCCGGCGTTACATTGTTTTTTTTTTCTGTTTTTGAAGAAATTAGAAAGGGACAAAAAATGGCAAATCTGATGAGCTTTCCCTTTTCGTTTCTCTTTTCTCTTTTCCTTTTTTTCTTTTATGTTTGGATGGTGCTGGATTGCATATATGTGTGCGGTCTTTGTTATTTATTTATTTGTTTGTTTGTGTTTCCTCTCTTCTTTGGTCTTTATCTTACCTTTTCATTTTTGTTCTTGTTTTGTTTTTTTGCTCGGGTGTATATAGAAAAAGCGTCTTCTTTTTTTGTTTGACAAGGAAAAGAAGGGAAATGTTTGACAAGTCAAGTCAAGTCAAGGGGGAAAAAACGAAATAAAACAGAGGGAAGGGGGGGGGGGGGAAGGGAGTTAAAAAGGTCAAAGGGGGGAGAGAGAAAATGATCCCCCCCTTGACATATATTCGATTGTTTTTCTTTTCCTTTTTCTTTTTCATAGAGAAAGAAATAAGATAAAATAACATAAGATAAATATTCAAAAATTCAAAGATTCAAAAAAAGATTCAAAAGGTCATCCTCCCTCGGAGAGGAAACCGTGCCGTCGAACCATCTCATCTTTTTTTATCCCGGTATTGAAATGGAAGATAAACCCCCACCCCCCTCCCCTCCGTTGTGGTCGTATGTGATATCCTTTTCTCCACGCGATCTGGTTCATCTCGGGTAGCGTCGGTGATCATCTCCGATGATTATAAACGGCATATACATTACGTTGTCCCATTGATTGTGCGATATACCATCCAACACAGAAGACAGAATATTGAGAAGAAGAGTAAAAAGAAGAAAAAAAGGGAAAAAGGAAGAACGCTCCTGAAACACGGGAAATACGAACGAAGTCGTCGAATGTGGTTGAATAAAAAGAAATGAAACATGCGGGGGATGGATTACAATAAAGAATGTATGTATTTATGTATCACAAACGACGCTAGATGAATAGTTCGATATAGCGGGGCTCGATACAGGTGATACACCGGCCCGGAGACAGAGAATCGGAGATATGTGCGATTCAGGAATCAGGGTGGTTACGATCAGGATATGATAGATGATTGATTGATGAATCCGGTCTACAGTAGGAGATGGGGCTCGATGACTGAATATCTGGATCTCCGACCATGGATATTCAAGAGAAAGAAAAGAATCGGTTCACATGAAAGTTTGAAAGGGAAAAAAAGAAAGAAAAAAAAAAAAAAAAAAAAGGAAAAAAAAGGGTGGTTAACATCCCCCCCCCGCACGAGACTTGTGATTTTTTTTTTTTTTCTTCTCTTTGTTGGGGTGGGGGAGGGGAAACATAAAGTGGGGGGTGGTT
>Ga0115856_100541_pt1 | contig 14044 bp, 10 predicted proteins | sample InSIn4gowninarea_FD_83870 | JGI IMG/M metagenome (GOLD analysis project Ga0115856, IMG submission 83870)
TTTTATTATGAAAGTACTAGCAATTTCATTTTTACTATTCTCCCTAATAGCTTCGGGTCAGACATCAAACCTGCCGCAGAAGTTTTATGCGCGGTCAAGTGGAAAGCTTACAATGCTTGGATATGGCTTGGGCGAAGACAGGCTTGGAAGCGCGAAAGCGGGATATATTGATACGGGAATATTATTGCAAATAGTTGACAGTACTAAAGACAGTTACTTCGTCAACATATCAAAGTCCCACTCTGCATGGATAAATAAAGCAGATGTAAAAGCAGATTTCAATTTTAAACCAAAACCTTTTTATCTTACCAACTCTGTTAGTGTAAAGGGTGATGATGAGTACGATTATGTAAATGTAAATGTCGATGAAAAATTACCTTACAAAAGCTGGATGGAAATAAATCCCGCTAAAATTTATGTTGACCTCTATGGAGTACAAAGCAATACAAACTGGCTAACAACCTTACGAAGTGCGAAAGAAATAAAAAATGTAATCTTAACCCAGGTAGAAGATGATGTCGTAAGGGTTGTTATTGAGTTAACCCACAACCAGCATTGGGGATACAGCATTAATTATAAAAAGAATATACTTTCAATAAGGGTGCGAAGACAACCTGCTGCACTTAAAGTAAAGCATTTAGTTATTGCAGTTGATGCTGGTCACGGTGGCACCAATAACGGGGCAGACGGAATAACAAGCAAGGTGCTGGAGAAAAATTATACAATACGGTTTGCAAACGAACTGGAAAAGTACCTGAAACGAAAGGGCGCGAAGGTAATAATGACAAGGACTTCTGATACGACCTTCAATAACGTAGACAGGGTGCTGATGTTACAGAATCTAATGCCTCATTTATTAATCAGTCTGCACTTAAATTCTTCGGGAAACGAAAGCGTAAAAGGTGTTAGCACATATTACAAACACATAGGATACAGGTCTTTTACGACAAGTATTTTAGACCGGATGTTGCAGCTTGATTTGAGTGAGTTTGGAAACGTCGGAAATTTCAACTTTACTTTAAACGCACCTACTGATTTTCCAGACGCGTTGGTTGAAATCGGTTTTCTTAGCAACGTGGACGACGAGAAGAAAATCCTGGATTCAAAGTTTCAAAAGGAAGTGGCGAAAAAAATTTACAAGGGGATAAGAGACTGGCTAAGATTAATCAGGAAATCGGCTTAATTAATTTGCCGGCAGATCCTTCATCCAAAAACCAATGAACGGTTTTACCTGCTGTAACTATTAATTGGGCAGGGTATTTTTCCGGTTCATATTTACCCTTTAATACCTGTTGTACAACATCTTCTTTCTTTTTGCCGGTTACAAGAAAAGCTTTTGCAGATGAGGCATTGATTGCAGCAATAGTTAAAGTGACTTTAAATACGTCTTCCTGTTTATCATAAACCGGAACCACCCATGCATCTCTATAATTCGTCTCTTCTTCATAAGGCAGCAGTGAAAGCAGGTTGCCTTGTTCGCCCATTCCTAAAATGACAAGATCAAAAGATTTTTGTCTGTCTTCAAAATAACTGTGCAATAAATCTTCATATTGTTTCGCAGCCTCTTTAGGGTCAATGTCAGTTCTTATTACATGTATATGTTCTTTGGCAAGAGGTGCACTATCAGTAAGCAATTTTAAAGCTGTTGCAGCATTGTGCTTTTCATCAGGGTAACAAACCAGTCGCTCATCCCCAAAGAAGATATGAATTTTGTTCCAGTCTATTTTAGTTACATATTCCGCTGCCAGTATTTTATATACCAGCTTAGGAATGTAGCTTCCTGATAATGCGATTGTAAACCTGTCTTGTTTGTCTAGTGTTTCTTTTACAACATCGGCGAACCACTCTGCAAATGCGTAACAGGTCTCTTTTTCGTTTTTATAGATATGAAGTCTCGGCATTTGTTCCTTTTATGCTGTATTTAATTCCATAATATATAATAAGCAAAAAATAAGCCGCGCCCTTTTATCGCTTGTTGCACAGCATTTTAGATGTGAGTCTTCGCATGTAATTTTGCTTAAAATTTATATTATGAGCAAGATGATTGAAGAGTTTAATGATTACAGGGTAAAAATGAATGAGGTGATACTTAGTAAAAACAACCTTGTGATGAAAAGGTTGTGGAACCTCGATACAAATACTTATGACGAGGGAGCTTTAGATAAAAAGACGAAGGAAATGCTCGGTCTTGTTGCAAGTATGGTTTTGCGTTGTGATGATTGTATAAAATATCACTTAGGAAAGAGCTATGAATTGGGGGTGACATCAGAGCAGATGTACGAGATTTTTGCAGTTGCAAATATTGTTGGAGGTACGATAGTGATACCACATACACGTCGCGCTGCGGAATATTGGGAAGAGTTGCAGAAGGGAAGCTAGTGGGGGAGTTGCCGGTTTCCGGTTACAACGGTCTTGTTTTGATACAACTGAAGAGATTGAAAACAAAATCCCACACAAATCATTGCGAAACAACAGGGAACAAATCGGTGTACCAAAGAAAGTATCGGGGACAGTATTTGCTATCCGGCGTAGGTCGTAGATTTGTCCCATTTTAGATAGATGATAGGTGGTATCAGTAAATCTAACATATAGGGAGGCTTATTACGCCTTATAGCCATATCCTTGAACAGACGGATACAATTCTGTTGGATAGAGTATGTCAGTTATTAAGAGAATAAAGCCTGGAAACTAAAAAGAAAAAAAGGTAATTTGAAAATAAAAAGGTAATAATAGCGTCTATTTTTTAGCACCTACCATTCTGAATCCGACACGACACATGAAACAAGAATACGACAGCATTCCTCTTTTTAAAAAATGGAGCCACTGGTACTGGTTTGTGATTCTGTTTTTAATGGCATTCATTATCTTCCTCACCTGGTTTACTAATTATTTTTCATGAGTGGGATTGATTGGATTGTATTGTCATTGACCCTGTTAGGTATCATCGCGTATGGCTTGTACAAAAGCCGTACGTCAAAAGATTTGGACGGCTATTTTCTAAGCAACAGAAGCATGCCCTGGTATCTCGTTTTGCTTAGCATTATGGGTACACAGGCAAGCGCTGTAACTTTTCTCTCAGCTCCCGGCCAGGCTTATAGTGATGGAATGCGCTTCGTGCAATACTATTTCGGGCTTCCATTAGCGATGGTAGTCTTGTGTATTACGTTTGTCCCATTATTCAGCAGGCTGAAGGTTTACACGGCATACGAGTTTTTAGAAAAGCGTTTTGACATAAAAACAAGGCTGCTTACTTCCTTTCTTTTTTTGCTTCAACGCGGTTTATCTACCGGTATCAGCATCTATGCGCCTTCTATTATACTTTCTTCCCTGCTTGGCTGGGATATTTTTCTTACCAATATTGTGATGGGAGGACTGCTTATTATTTACACCGTCACCGGCGGAGCAAAAGCAGTCGCCTATACCCAACAACTGCAATTCGTAATCATTTTTATTGGGATGTTTCTTGCTGGTTTCATGATCATTCACCTGCTGCCTGCAGGGGTCGGTTTTGCTGACGCACTTAGAGTGAGTGGAGCGTCGGGTAAAATGAATGTAATCACCACCGGAACAAAAGACGGCCATTTTGATTGGAACGATAAATACAACATCTGGAGCGGAATCATCGGTGGCTTCTTTTTATCCCTATCATATTTTGGAACAGACCAAAGCCAGGTGGGCAGATACTTAACTGCAAAGAACAGTACAGAAAGTAAGTTAGGGCTTCTGATAAACGGAGTAGTAAAGGTGCCAATGCAATTTTTTATCCTCCTGATTGGTGCAATGCTTTTTACTTTTTACCAGTTTAAACCTTCACCTGTTTTTCATAATGGTGCTGTGGAACGCAAAGCTCAGCAAACAGTTTATAAAGACTCGCTTGCTGCAGTCCAGGCAGCTTATAGGGTAAAAAATGTAAGGCAAGGCGAACTGGGAATGCAGTATTTACATGCGTTTCATAGCAAGAACCAGGTGAAGGCAAATGCATTAAAGGATAGCATCCAATCAGCTAATTCTCAGTTAGACTCGCTTAGAAAATCCTATAAATCGTACATCAAAAAAGCCCTTCCTTCCGACGATAACAACGATACCAATTATATCTTTCTTCGGTTTGTGATAGACTACTTACCAGTTGGGCTTATTGGCTTGCTGATAGCAATCATATTTTTAGCCGCATGGGGATCTATTGCTGCTGCGTTAAATTCGTTGGCATCCTGTACTATGATTGATTTCCATCGACGCTATCACAACGCTGATGAAGATATAAGCGAAGAGCAATCTAAAAAAGAGTTTAAACTGTCACGTTACTATACTTTTGCCTGGGGCATCTTTTGTATTATCGTTGCACAATTTGCCTATAAAATGGGCAGCCTTATAGAAGCAGTCAACGTGCTCGGTTCGCTCTTTTATGGCGTTATTCTTGGCATCTTTCTCGTTGCTTTTTATATAAAAAAAGTCCGTGGCCAAGCAGTCTTCTGGAGTGCAGTCATCTCAGAGTTAATTGTAGTCGCTTTGTTTATACTAAATCAAAGAGGATTATTTGATTTGAGTTTTTTATGGTTGAATGCTGTGGGGGCGCTGTTGGTTGTAGGGTTTGCGCTTGGGTTTGAGGCTGTCAGGAAATTTTTTGAAAGGGAATAGCTGGATTACACTTTTTTAGTACCTGAATAATTTTGAAGCTAATTGACGCGTCAACAACTGAACTTTTCAAACGGTCTCTATTGGGAACACACACTCCCGAAGTTATTTTTGAATTTAATGATGCAAATGGAACCTTGTTTTACAAAATTTCATTGAAAGACCTTACGATTGCACATTTCTCTTACCTGAGCTCTGAATGCGCAATTGCGGAAGGCTTTACCATCAAATATGGTTCGACTACCTAAAAATTGAATTAACGGATGTGTTGACAGGAGCTATAGTTACTTATGACCGCAGCATTCAAAAAGCATAAATGCAATATGAACCATAGAAGTATCTTTTGTTGCCTCATTTTTCTTGCCCAGGCTTCGGTTGGAACTTCGAACGCGTTAGGGGCTAGTAGTTTGCCTGTCTGTACTCCAAAAAGCTATGAATGCAATACTCCTGCTTCCTCAAACTATATTTTCATTGGTGCGGGCAATTGGAATATGCCCGAAAATTGAACTAATAACCTTGTGCCTCCAGCAACTCTTGCTGGTGCATACGAGATCATCATTAACCCTTTAGGAAATGGTGAGTGTATTTTAACTGTGAATCAGACAATTACAGACGGTGCAAAATTGACGATTTTAGCAGGTAAGAAATTGATAGTGCCGCAGCAGCCGTGAGAAGTTGAAGTTGCACCAGATACATGGTTTTTAAAACCAATAACTGCAAAAGCGAATGTAACTTTACGAGCGCGCTCCTACTTGAATAACACTTTTCAACTTAAATATTTAAATTGAACCCGAAATTCTACCACAAATGAAAACACTACTTACTCACCTCGTTTCTTTATTTCTGCTAACATTTTCTGGCAATTCAGTTTACGCTCAACAAGCTTCTTTTTACAACGAAATCCAACAGTTTAAAAAACAAGACAGCGCTTCATTCCCGCCTAAAAATGCAATATTGTTAGTGGGTAGCTCTTCGTTTAGAAAATGGCAGGATGTACAATCTTACTTTCCAAACTACACGATTATCAATCGTGGGTTTGGTGGTTCAGTTTTGCCCGATGTCATTCGTTATGCAGATGACATCATCATCCCTTATCACCCAAAGCAGGTGCTTGTTTATTGCGGAGATAATGACCTTGCTTCGTCCGATACTATCACCCCTGAAATCGTAACACGCAGGTTTAAACAACTTTTTTATATTATCCGTGGCAAACTTCCAGCGGCTACTATTACCTATGTTTCGATTAAGCCAAGTCCGAGCAGGCAGCAATTAATGTCGAAAATGATTGAAACAAATTCTCTGATTAAAACCTTTTTAAGAACCCAGAAAAACACTTCTTTTATTGACGTTTTCCATCCCATGCTTTTGCCTACGGGAAGAGCAATCCCGGAAATTTTCCTTTCTGATAGTTTGCATATGAATGAAAAAGGTTACGCTATTTGGAGAAAGGCAATACAGCCCTATTTGAAAGCTTCAAGCCGTTAGCCTTTATCTGCAAGCTTTTCCAAATTTATGCTGTTAGCTAATTTTTACTCGAAACTCACTGTCTATAGCTTCTGGCTCATTCAAAGCCTTGATTAAGCACATATTAGCCATCGCCTTTGCCATTTCTAAGCTAAAAGTGGTTTTCCTTACCTTCCGCCCGATACCTTCGACCGTCGTTGGAGGTTGTTAGAAAAAGCAGCATAAAGGGCGAAAAGTACAAGTGTGCGACGCAACGAAAGCCAGAGTAAAGAAACAAATGCCGGGAACAAAAAAAATGAGAACAGTTAAAAATAGCGGAAGGCAGGCTGGATCGCTTTATCATATCCCTTTTCCCCTTCATGCATCGCATTTTACATTCTCAATACTCACAGTTCCTAAAAAAGTTCTATAAGAGAAGTAATTAATTTTTCGATATTCCGTTTAATATTTGGAATATATTGTATAAAATTGCTAAACAACCCACTTTCAATGATACCCTTATGTTTTGCCGGCACTTCACAAATCCTATGTGGATTTATTTCTCATTCACCAATAATTAAGTAAATTTCTGTTGGCTTAACAAAGCGTTCTCCCTAATCCTTTATTACAATTACATGCTTTTCAAAAAATCTAAATTTATTGCATCCTTTATTACTGTTTTTACCCTGTCCCTGTCAGTTTGCAGCGGCCAGGATGAAGTGAACAGATTCGGTGAATTTTCGCAGCAGGAAAGGAGTTTAACTCAATGTGAATTTGATAAAGATGCTGATGCAGTAGTGCTGCTGGACAAAGCAACATCAAGTTATAATGATCATTACAACCTGCTTACAGAAAGAAGAATAAGACTTAAGATTTTAAAAGAGAGGGGGATTGAGAGAGGCAACATCCGGATTGTTTATTACAGCGGCGATGATTTTGAGGCGATTTCAAACGTTGAGGCTACCGTTTTAAATATTGATAAGCAAAAAAATGAAGTCTGGAGCAAACTGGACAGAAAGTCTGTTTATGACAAAAAGCTCAACAAGTATTACTCTGAAATAACCTTTGCGTTACCAAACATCAAAGTTGGAAGCATAATAGAGTATAAGTACCAAAGCCAGATGAAACACTATGGCGGATTAAAAGATTGGATATTTCAAAGGGATATGCCTGTGGTGTTAAGTTCTTATTACTTAACAATTGTACCTAATGCTGAATTTGCTTATAGCGTTTATAAATCTGCCGATATGCAGGTAAACGTAAAGCTTGACAAAGGTGATGGAGGCGTTCTTTTTGAAATGGCTAATATTCCGGGGTTGAGAGATGAGGCGTATATGGGTGCAGAACGAGATTATCTGCAAAGGGTTAAATTCCAGTTTTCTGGTTATAAACATGTTGATGCTGCCGGTTATGGCAGCGCTTCGTCTACAACAACAAAATATTCAACCACATGGAAAGAAATGGCAAGAGAGTTACTGGATAACTCTGAGTTTGGAAGCCAGCTCAACAAGAAGCTCGATGCTACAGATGTGTTGCAAGCGGAATGGGCGAGCCAAAATAGCCAGTTTCTAAAAATGAAATCGATACATGAATATGTGAGGTCTCATTTCAACTGGAACGATATTTATTCAAAATATGTTGACGGCGGATTGAAAAGTACCTGGGAAAAGAAAACGGGAACAAGCGGAGACATCAATCTTTTATTGATTAACTTATTAAAAACTGCCGGCCTGGCCGTACAGCCGTTACTGGTGAGTGAACGGGATTATGGAAAAGTTGATACGACTTATCCGTACATTGACCAGTTTGATAAAGTAGTCGCTTATGTCACTATAGATAACAAACATTATATTTTAGATGGCACCGATACCCTGACACCATCATTTACAATACCCTTTAAATTATTAAACACCACCGGCTTTATCATCGACAAAAAAAATCCAGACCTTGTAAAAATTACTGACAGCTACAGAAAGAATAGCAACATCGTAAACTTTATAGGTACCGTGGATGAGCATGGCTCCATGGAAATGGAAGTGTCGGTAAATAACTATGACTATTCAAAAATCGAAAGAAAAGAAAAATATAACAAGGACAAAAAGAAGTACAAGAAAGATTTTTTTGCGTCATTACCTGTCACCCATCTTGACACGTTTATTGTTGACGGAATAGAGGATGATTCGGTGCCTATGCTGCAAAATGCAAAGCTGGATTACAACCTGAATCGGTCGGGGGATTACTTCTTATTAAACTATAATTTATTTACCGGCCTTAATGCAAATCCGTTCATCAGGCCACAACGGTTTTCGGATATTAATTTCGGTTGCGAACATGCGTACACAGTGATGGGAACAGTCAATCTTCCTAAAAACTTAACTCCCGAAGCGCTGCCTAAAAATCTAAGACTGGTTATGCCGGATAAGTCAATGTCGATTGCCAGGGAAGTAAGTCAAACAGAAAATACATTACGAATAGGATTGAGAATTTTGTTTGCTAAAACAGAGTATAGTGCCAATGATTATCCTGAGGTGCAGGCTTTTTACAAACAGATGCTGGAATTATTGAATGAACCCATTGTGTTGAAAGCAAAATCCTAAGCATGAAAAAAATTTTAAGTACTTTAATTCTTGTTCATTTTATTCTTTCAGGGGATTCGCAGCAAGTTGTTGTTGCATCTTATCCTGCTGCGGGGATATCCGAAAGCCTGAAGAAGGACGCTAATGCCGTTTACCGGCTCGACGAAGGAATACTTGAAGTAATTTCTGCTTCAAAATATACTTTAAAAACCCACCAGGTTATCACAGTTCTGAACGAAGAGGGAGCCAGACATTTGCAGCAAACGGTCTGGTTCGACAAGTTTAATGCGGTAGACGACATTGAGGTGAAATTGTACAACAGCGCAGGCAACGAAATACAGAAGTATAAAAAGAAAGATTTTACTGTAGAGAATTATTTTGATGGGATTTCTTTGGCTACTGATGATAAAATGATGCATTTAACGCTTGCTGCAAGAGAATATCCATGCACCGTTGATGTGGAATATGTGATGGCGGTATCGAGCTATATTGACTTACCGAACTGGTATATGAATAACACTGCCAGCTCCATTGAACAGTTTAAATACACAGTGAAGGTACCGGCAGGAATGGATATAAGATATCGCACACTCAACATGGATATAAAGCCTGTAATCGCTGATAACCCAAAGGGGAAAGTGTATACGTGGGAAACAAAAAATGTAGCAGTTAACAAGATGGAGGCCGGAGGCTATGAAGGCAGCAAATATTTACCTCAGGTGGAGGTAAGCCCGAATGTATTTGAATACGACGGGCACAAAGGTGAATTTAAAAACTGGGCTGACTTTGGCAAATGGTGCTATTCTTTGTACGAAGAAAAGACCGGTTTTAGCGAACAAAGGACGGCTGAAATCAAGGCGATGGTTAACGGCCAGCCCGATGCCCAAAGCAAGATAAAAGTACTATACGATTACCTGAAGAAAAACATGCGGTATGTAAGTATACAATTCGGCATTGGGGGTTACAAACCTTTTACTACCCGTTTTGTAGATGACAAGAAATATGGCGATTGCAAGGCGCTGACAAACTATATGCGTAACCTGCTTTCCGTTGTTGGAATAAAATCATACCCGGCGCTTATCAATGCCGGCTATAATAAAGCCCCTGCAAATCCTGAGTTTCCTGAAAACATTTTCAACCATGTAATACTTTGCGTGCCTCAGGCTAAAGACTCAATCTGGCTGGAGTGTACAAGCAATAACAGCGACGCGGGGTTTTTAGGCAGTTTTACGGAAAATAAAAATGCTCTGTTGTTGACAGAAAACGGAGGCGTAATAGTTCCTACCCCTAGAAGCAATTTTAACCAAAATCTACTTGAAACAGTAAATGATATTTTTATAAATGAAGAAGGCGGAGCAGAAGTAAAATCAAGAATAAACAGCAGCGGAAGTTTCTATGAACTGTTGGATGCAGTAACCAAAACGGAGGGAGCAAGACAAAATGAACTATTTGTAAACTACCTGCACTATAAAGAACCGGATGAACTTAAATTAACAGAAGAAAATGAATCAAATGGACATCGGTTGAGTCTTCATTTTGTCTATGCTAAATTGTTTGATTTTAAAGCAGGTTCAAAGTTTTTCTTCCCTAAATCTATTAGTACCCTTAGCAATGACAAACTGGCTACCCAGGAGACGAGGAAAACCGAGTATCTTTTTCAGTATCCATACAAAAAAGTCGATACCACAATTTTTCATTTACCCACGACATTTAAAGTAGATGACCTTCCAAAAGAAAAAGAATTAGCGGGTGACTGTATCTCTTACAGTCGACAGGTTAATTACGAGCAGGCTTCGAATACGATAAAAATTGTTTCTACCCTGATTCTTAACAACAACATCATCAAGGCTGACGAGTACAAGGATATATGCCGGTTATTGAACCTGGTTGAAAAAGAAGAAACAAATAAGTTGGTATTGAAAAAAGAGTGATGAATTTGAAAATGGGAAAATTTGAAAATTTGAAAATGCAGAGAGTAGTTTAATCAAGCTTGTTATCGGTTGCTTTTTTTGTTTTTATGGAAAAAGAAGTAGAAGTCAAGAATTTTTTGTTACCAGAGAGGAGGTTATCCATGAACCTTTTATTGCGTCGCACTCGTGTACTTTTTAGTTCTTTATTTGGCAACCACTACAAGCTGCGAGCAAAACCTCTTGGCAATAATCCTAACCTTTAAACTTTAAAACTTTAAACCCTAAACTTTAAACTATCGGTTTCTCGCATTGCCTTCATTCCAGTTGTCAGTTCTAAAAGGCGTAACAGGCAAACCGCTTTTGGCAAACAAGTTACCAATAGCAGCACTGCTAAATGCAAAACGGACAGCAACAGGCTCGCTTACTTTATCGCTCGTTACGATTAACTTATTACCACTTATTTTACCTTCCGCAGGATAAAAAACTTTGTCGCTTCCGGCCGCGGATAATTGAGAAACAGATGGACCCTTCATCGTCAATCCGTCATCGGCATAGTCAAAACTGATAGTTGCCTTATTACCTTTTACATCCATGCTTTTGTACACCGGGTTTGCATACACAATACCAGTTTTATGATAAGTCTTTGCAAGTGCCCAGTTGCTTAACCTTTCTCCTACTTCTCTCTTCAACGGCGGATGTATGTTGGTTGTGTCAGGCACCAGGTCGGTAATAACAACCATCCCTGTATTACCTAAAGATTGTACTCTTGTCTGCTGCTCCTGCAACAGGCTTCCTGATTTACCACCATAAGTAAATGGCCCTATCTGCACATAATAAAAAGGAAAGTCTTTCTGCCAGGCCCTGCGCCACGAACTAATCATAGAAGTAAGTAAACGGCCATAAGAAGCCGGTGCTACTGTGTTGCCTTCGCCCTGGTACCAGATAGCACCGGCAATATTATAGTTTGTAACAGGTGCAATCATGGCATTATAGGTATAGCCAGGCCAATAGGGCCAGCCGCCGGATGGATTTTGTTTATGTGCTGATTCTCTTAACGTATCATCAGCATTAACCACTTCAGCCGGTGTCCATACTTCAGCCGGAGTTCCGCCCCATGCAGCTTCGATTAATCCAATAGGAACGTTTAGTTCTTTGTTTAGTCTTTTTGCGAAAAAGTAAGCGACCTGGCTAAATGATTTCAATGTATTTGAGTCGCTAATCGTCCACTGTCCTTTACAATCGTCTTGCGGATATTGTGAAGTAGCTTTTGTTTCAAGGAAAAAATGAATGTTGTTATTTGGGGGATTTTTAAATTCAGGTTCAATGTCTCTCGACCCTGCGTAATAAGAATTAAACTCCATATTTGACTGTCCTGAACAAACCCACACTTCGCCAATCATCACATTGTTTAATGTAATGGTCCGACCTCCTTTGATAGTAATGATATAAGGTCCACCCGCGGCAGGTGTTTGAACCATTATTTTCCATCTCGCATCACGACTGGCATAAACCGAGTCAGTTTTGTTATTCCATGAAGTAGTTACAACTATTTTTTCCGAAGCATTACTCCAACCCCACAGCGCAACCGAGGATTGTTGCTGCAATACCATATTGTCTGCCATTACCGATGGCAACCTAACTTCAGCGAAAGAATAAAAAGTGGAAATCATCAAAAACAGGAAAAGACTTATTTTTTTCATATTGGATGCAATAAAAGTTGTGGTTAAAGTTAAGGAGTTGGGCTTGTTTGATGAGACTAAAAGCTCCGTTAGTTATTGGTGCATTTAGTACTATGGCCTGTCAATTTCACTTTCAGAAAGTCCGGTTAGCTTAATAATGTCAGGAGTTGAAAGTCCCATTTGTTTAGCTGATTTCGCAACTTCTAATTTCCCTTCTAATTTCCCTTCTATTTTTCCTTCATCAAAAGCAGTGTCAATAACACCTTTTAAGTCGCGATAAGTTTTTAAACTATTTTCGTAGTTGTCTAATTCTTCCCGGCCAAGGTTAGCAAGTTCTGCTTTTTCAAACGCTTGAATAAAAACTTCGTCTTTAAAAATTGAGGGCATTGTTTCAAAGTCTTCAAGGTGTTTTATGAAATAAAGCCACTTGTCCAAACGTGTATTTAATTCAGCTTCTGTCCGCTTAAAATTTGGCATTTCAAGATAAATGTAAGTTAGCTTTTCGTAAAAAGTCTTTCCATTTTGGTTCTTCAATTTGATAGTATGAACCACCTCGCTTTTCTCCGGCTCATTTTCGTAGTCTCCGAAAGTAAAGTCTAAAATGCCAACACAATAAACAGCCTTTAAATTGTAATTCCATTCACCTTTTTCAGCTTGTTCGCGAATGGGAAATGTTGAATAGTAAATAGTTCTTTCCTTGAAATAATTCTGTTTCGCTTTTTGTAGTTCTACGATAAACTTTTCACCTCTTTCATTCTCACAATAAATATCGTAAATGGCTTTCCTGTCTGCTTCAGTTTGTCCTAACTGTTCTATATTTTTAAATGACAGTGCAATGATTTGATTTTGTTGAGGCAAAAGAGCATTTAAGAAGTCAATCAATAACGGTTTGCTAGCTTCTTCACCAAAGATTTTCTTAAATCCGAAGTCAGTGTATGGATTAATATATTTTGCCTTCATGTAACTATTCTAATTGTTTTGCAAATTTACATCGTTCTTGTTCTTTTATTGTAGATGCATCGCCTCTTGTAAGTTGCGGTCTTCTAAAGCTAACGAAATAAAAACTATCCGGTACAATGAAAAAATTAAGTATTCTAGAAATAAATTCAAAAGACATAATTGTTTACAAGCAGTTTTCTCGCAGGGTTTATTGAATGATGAAGACAGTTTTTCGCATTACTCCAACAGATGATTTGAATGCTCCGTTTCCTACAAAAGACACGGAAGATAGTTTTACTCTTGGTGCATTTGTTGGCAGCGAACTTGCGAGGATTGTAAGTTTTGAACGTGATGGCAAAGACAGGGAAAAACTGAGACATAAAGGAATTTTATTTTAGGATGTACGTATCAAAAGAGTTTCGTGGGCGTGGCATTGCAAACCAACTAATTGAAGAGTTGCTAGTCAGGGTAAAGAAAATCGACGATATCGAGCAAATAACCTAACAGTTATCTCAAATAATACCACTGCTAAGACCCTTTATGAAAAATTTGGTTTTAAAACCTTCAGGTCAGAAGAAAACGCAATAAAGTGGAAAGGGAAATATTTTACAGAAGACCAAATGGCATTAAGACTAAAGCGATGAACAAGCAATTAAGAAGGTGTCCAAACTAACATTAGCGAAACAAACTAATCTTTGAAACCTTCTACTCACCCTATAACAGTTGAGCCAATAAAACAGTAAAACCATCTAACCATAAAACAATTGAACAATAAAACAATTCAACCATTTACTCCCTTTGGCATGATTTGTTGATCCATTCATAACTCACGCTTAGCACAATGACAGCCAAAAAACACTATCCT
>Ga0115856_100543_pt1 | contig 14035 bp, 14 predicted proteins | sample InSIn4gowninarea_FD_83870 | JGI IMG/M metagenome (GOLD analysis project Ga0115856, IMG submission 83870)
CTAGCATCTACTGCATATATGGTAAGAACCCTCTAGCCTTATCATTCTGAATATCCTTAAGTTTTAAAGTTACTAGAGAACAAGGTTGATAACCATGCATCAGCATAAGCAGACTGTAACCAATCTCCAAACACTAGGGATGGTTTTCTACTATTTCTTCAAGTTGGAGTCACCCAAACCTTGGATACGATTTAGGATAACCTTCCCAAACCTAAACTTTTGTTTACATTGGGAACCTTCCTCATAGATCTTTGTCGTGTGAGGTTCTGAGAAGCATTAGTCTGGTGCTAGCTAGCCTTAATCTTCTCATAGACCCTAGCATACTGGATGACATCCTCCAGTTCCCTGCTATGGTTAACCCTCTTGTTGTCTCGGAATAGCCCACATATAAAGAATCCACACAATATAGTGGCATCCCTGTTTGGAACCCCAAACTGCTACCCCCTAAATCTATGCCAATATGTGCCAAAAACCATGGTACTCATGTCCAAGTCCTACAAACTTGGCCACAACATCAAACTCGTCCTCCGCCTTGCCACGTAAATGGTTTGTCCTTCAGTTCATGCCCACCTATGAAGACCTTCTCCATGAGGAGACCTTGCACCATCTAGATCTCTTGGGCATCCAAGTAAGAATAAAACTCAAAGTGAACCTTCGTTCAACCGAGTCACAACTTTTTGTATTTTGTCCCTTTTTATCCCTCACAAAAGTCTCTGGGATACAAAAAGGGACTGCCATAACAGTACTTGTGGTAGTAGCATCTTTTGAAGAAGCGTTACTTGCTTCCTCAAACTTGGATCTTTGCCCGCCGTTGAACCCAACCTGACGGTTACATAGACAATTGGTGCTTGTACACTATCCTCCCCTCCATCAAAAGCATGTCGTTGACACATGGGGCTAACCCATGCATAACCTCCCTCTCAACAGCTGAGAGACAACTCACAAAAGAGTCTGTGGTGCCATGAATAGAAAAGAGAGCAAAGAAAAGATTATGTTCTAGTAAGTATTGTGTCCCCTATGCTCAAAAAAAAGGGGAAAGAGTGGAGATGCTCTTGCAACCTTGTTATACAATGCATCGTATAACATTGCCACGTGTGCCATATTTTGGGTATTATAACTCTCAAAAGTTTTTCAAATTAGGGAAACTCAACGTCAGCATCACAATGAGTCATTTGGAGATGCCCATAAGCATCCGAGACAGGAGGCGGTGCCCGAAAGTGAGCCCTCCACGATAGAGTGAGACATGGGCACCATCCAAAAGTTCATAAATGTCTTGCCTTGTCCTTGGACTCATATGCATCCACTCATATGATCCATACACATGCCCAGGTATAATACATGTGAGTGCGAGACGGAGTGGAGCACGCGAAGCAGAACAGAAAAACGTGTGGAGGCTGGGAGCAAAACGATGGAGCTCAAATTATGAAGATTAGAAAAGTACAAAAGTTAGGGCATGTAATAACCCTAAGTTGGTGCCCGTTTCACATAACAGTAAGTTGGGCACCTTTATGGGCGCGGGGAAAAAACCTCACTTAAAGTGAGTAAAAAGTGCCCGGCCGGTCCTAATACATTGGCCACTGCCCATAATAATGTCTGGACATTATTTCTAACACCCCCCTGCAGTGCCAATGTAGGTACAAGGCATGATATCAATCACCAAAAGGAAGTAAGCCTAAAGCTTTGCGGAAAGCTTCAAACTTTTCTCGAGGTAAAGCTTTGGTGAATATGTCTGCAACATTGTCATGTGTCGGACAATAGATCATGCTGATCTCCCCTGCATGAAGTCTCTCTCTGACATAATGATAATGTATCTCAATGTGTTTCGTACGTGCATGAAACACTGGGTTCCGTGCTACAGCAATAGCACTCTGACTATCAGTGAGAATCGGAGTAGGTTCCTCCAATACAAGAAGAAGATCTGCCAAAAGTCTGCGTAGCCAAACACATTCCACTGTCGTTGTGAAGGCTGCCCTGTACTCAGCCTGACAAGACGAGGTAGCTACTGTAGATTGTTTCTTGCTTAGCCATGAGATGCATGAGTGTCCCAGAAAGAAACAATTTCCACTGGTAGACTGCCTAGTGTCGAAGTCACCAGCCCAATCTGAATCATTGTATGCATTTAAATGCAAGTCACCCCCCCTGGGAAATATCAAACCATAAGACTTTGTGCCTTGCAAGTATCGGAATACACGCTTTACAGCTTGCCAATGAAGCATATGTGGGCTGTGCATATATCTGCTCACCTGGGATACTGCATACTGAATATCCGGTCTAGTGTTGCACAAGTAAATAAGACATCCAACAGCCTGACAATAGAGAATGGCATCAAAAGATTCACTGCCATCATGCTCTGTAAGTTTCAGCCCTGGTTCCATGGGAGTGGAAATAGGCTTACAATCTTGGAACTTGAATCTTTCCAACAGTCTCTGTACATACTTTGACTGCAGCATAAAAATACCTTTCTCTCTTTGTATGAACTGGATGCCCAAGTAATGATGCAACATACCCATGTCTGACATCTCAAATGTAGATCTGAGTTCGGATTTAAAAGCTGAAATTTGATCCGCATCAGTGCCAGTGAGCAGCATATCATCAACATAAAGAATGATAACCAAAATATCCCCCCCATCACTCTTGATGTAGAGGGTGCTTTCAGTTGGACTGTTGGTGAATCCCTGGCTAGTCAAAAATGCATCAATCTTTGCATACCAAGCACGTGGTGCTTGCTTTAAGCCATACAAGGCTTTCCTCAATTTACACACCATGTGCTCTTGACCAGTCAAAACAAAACCAAGAGGCTGTATCACATAAACCTCTTCCTGAAGATCACCATTTAAGAAAGCTGTTTTAATGTCCAACTGATGAACAAACCAGCCATAATGAGCAGCCATAGCAACAACAACACGGATGGTGGTCATCCGAGAAGTGGGGGCAAAAGTTTCTTCGTAATCTATGCCTTTTTTCTGTGCATAACCTTTCGCAACCAGCCGTGCTTTATACCTATCAATAGTACCATTTGGCTTGCGTTTAACCTTATAAACCCACTTTGTACCAATTGCCTTCTTGCCAGCAGGCAAGTCCACCAAATCCCATGTATGATTCTTGTGAATAGAATCCAATTCAGCTTGCATGGCCTGCATCCAATGCTGATTTTCACATGCGTCATCAAAACTCTCAGGCTCCTCTTCATCCATAAGAGAACTCACCCAAGCTGACTCTGAATAGTGAGAGCTTTCAGCCTCACGTGTACTCCTGCGTGTCCTACCTTGTAACGGAGCATCAAGTCTACTCTCTTGAAGAGTCTGTATGGCCCAACGAGGAATGCGTCTCGCTTCTTGCAAAGCTGTCCGCTCTTGTATTACAACATCCTCTGTTGCTTGCTGCATGTTAGGCTCAACTTGGGGCTGATTTAAAGCATCCAAGACACGAGGTTGTGGCTGCAAATTCTGAATTTCAGCCTGTATATCAGCTTTGGTTCCCATACCAATGGGTAATAACCCTTCAAACACATCAAAGGACTCCTGAGGTTGCTGAAATTTGAATTCAGCCATGGGTTGGGCTGATTTCTCTTCAAAAACAACGTCTCTGCTCACAAAAATCCTACGTGTGTTAGGATTATAGAGACGATACCCCTTGCTTTGACTGCTATAGCCAACAAAAATGCACTTCACTGCCTTATCATCAAGCTTTCCACGAAGCTCCTGCGGTACATGTGCATAAGCCAAGCAACCAAACACACGAAAGTAATCCACACTTGGTTTCTTATCAAACCAAGCCTCATAAGGTGTTATGGATTTGAGTGCCTTAGTAGGACACCTGTTCAAAACATGAGTGGCACACATAAGAGCTTCCACCCAAAACTTATGTGGCAATCCCTTTGCTTTTAGCATACACCTGGCCATTTCCATGAGTGACCTATTCTTTCTCTCGGCCACACCATTCTGCTGAGGTGTGTATGGTGTAGTACACTGATGTACTATGCCCTTTTCCAAACAAAAAGCATCAAATGCTTTAGACAAATATTCCCCCCCTCTGTCTGTTCTTATAGTCTGCACTTTGAGACTTGTTGCATTTTCAACCATACTGACATAGTGTTTAAAATGCATAAACACATCAGATTTGTTCTTCAGAGCATACACCCAGGCATATCTGGAATAGTCATCAATAAACGTGACAAAATACCAATGACCTCCCAAGGATTGTGTCCTCATTGGACCACATACATCACTATGAATGAGCTGTAATTTCCGGACAGCTCTAACAACTCCATCCTTCTTGAATGCCTGACGATGCATTTTGCCCAAAATACAACCCTCACATACATGTCTGGGGGGAGTCTCCAAAATTGGTAGGGCATCTACCATTTTCAGCTTTTGAAGTGCCATGAGACTGCCATAATTCACATGCCCAAACCTGGCATGCCACAACTCTGCATCCTGCATAGCAGATGTAGAGGTAGAAACAACACATGCACTGTGCCTCTCATAAGGATCAAGGCGGTACAAACCGCGGCATAAGGTCCCTGTGGCAACCAAAACAGAATCATTTTCTCTGTCACGGACCACACATTTTGCATCCTCAAAAGAAACAACCAGCCCTCTTTGTGCAAATGAGGACACTGAGAGAAGATTTTTCTTAATCCCTGGCACATATAATACATCCTGAAGGAGAAACTCTGAGCCATTAATGGCTGTAAGCATAACATCCCCTGTGCCTTGAACTGGATAAGAAGCATTATTTGCACATGTAACCTTTCTTCCACATGAAGAGGGTATCAACCTGCCAAACAAGTCCTTCCTGGACGTGATGTGCCTAGAGGCACCACTGTCGAAAAACCAAACATCACCACTATCACTCACACTGAGTGAATGAACTTCTTGTGAGGGATCATAGCTGCAAGTGTAGAAGCACCAATCCTCTTCTACGAGGTTGGCTGTGGCATCATCTTTCTTGTTGCCTACATCTGAAGTCTCTTCAACTGAATTCCCAGACTCTTTCTTCTTCTCCTTGGCTATCCTCTTATAACATTCATCTATGTAGTGACCTGGCTTTTTGCAATAATGGCACTTACCCTTTTTCTTAGGCTTCTGTGCATCATCCTTCTCCTTATTCGATGGCTGTCCCGTTTCTGACTTAGGCTTATATGCATTAGATTTTCCTTTGCCCTTGTTCTTGGCAAAGAGTGCCTGATCACCACCACGTTGCATTACATTCTTCCGAGTCTGCTCTTCCTGCAACAAAAGTCCAACCAACTCCTGAAAGGACAGAGGGACAGCATTCCCCCTCATGGACAAATGCAGTGATGTATGAAACCCCAAATACGAGCTCGGCAAAGAGTTAAGAACCGTGGTGACCATCTCAGCATCTGAAATGATCTCATCAATATTCAAGAGTTGTTCTCTCAAATCCTGAATTTTTGTAAGATGATCCTGCATTGAATCACCCTCATCCATGCACAAGTGTAATAATTCTCGCTTCAAAAAGGCAACTCTGGCCTCATTGCGAGCCTGATACATGTGCTCCAAAATTTCCCATGCAGCCTGAGATGTCCTGCATGAACGGATATGCGGAATAATGGACCTCTTCACTGAAAGAGCAATCAAAGAGAGAGCTTGAGCATCCCTGGAATCCCACCTGGACTGTTCCGGAGTAGGTGCCTGAGGAGCTGCGGCGGGTGCCAAAAGTGCTGCTTGATATCTTCCTTGCTGTGGAGGGGTAGCTGGGGCCACTTGCACAGGCCTTGCCTCAGCCCCACTTACATAATTCCACAAGTTCTTTGCAACAAGCAGATTTTTTATCATAAAGCTCCACAGGGAATAGTTGGTTCCATCCAACTTATCTTCCTGGGCTAATATCCCAAACACATCTGCAGTATTCTGTGCCATGAGAGCAACTAGTAACCTGCAAAAGAATTTGACTGCAAAAGAGTCCACAAAAATTGCCCGAAACTGTCTGTTTCACACAGATAGACAGCACGTTAACTAAAGCCCCAAATTTCTGGTGGCTCAAATTTCTCTGAATCCCACAAGATAACTGCAGGAGCTGTCACACACTGTGCAGCAATTCCAAAACAGCAAAAGTCCCAATACCTGGACTTGATTTGCTGACAAAGTCCACAAAAAAGCTCCAAAATTCAACCAAAAACTCACCCCTGTAGCGGCTGCAAATTGTTGTGCAGACTGTGTACACACTGGAGATAACCAACCAAGCTGTACAGCAACTGTAAGGAGCTGTACAGGCAGCAGCAGGTCCACGAACAGCTTCAGCAGGTAGTCAAGTAGACACAGCAGGTCACCGGGCAGCCTCAACAGGTCACCGGGCAGGACCAGCAGACAGTCGGGCAGCACAGCAGGTAGGCGGGCAGTCCCAGCAGGTAGGCGGGCAGCTGCAGCAGGTCACCGGGCAGCAAGTACAGATCGTACAGAGGTGTACGACTGACAAAAACGTGCTGCTGTAGGTGCTGTACGGTCTGTACGTGCTGCTGTAGGTGCTGTACGGCCTGTTTCAGGGCTGTACGGCCTGTTTCAGAGACGACCAGCAGCAGATAGATCAACGCCAGAAATAGCTGTTGACTTTCTTCGCGACAGAAGTGCTCCACAAGCACGTAGGAGAGCGAGGGCAGAAGGTAGAACCTGCTCTCAATTGTGAGTGCGAGACGGAGTGGAGCACGCGAAGCAGAACAGAAAAACGTGTGGAGGCTGGGAGCAAAACGATGGAGCTCAAATTATGAAGATTAGAAAAGTACAAAAGTTAGGGCATATAATAACCCTAAGTTGGTGCCCGTTTCACATAACAGTAAGTTGGGCACCTTTATGGGTGCGGGGAAAAAACCTCACTTAAAGTGAGTAAAAAGTGCCAGGCCGGTCCTAATACATTGGCCACTGCCCATAATAATGTCTGGACATTATTTCTAACAATACATACATGCATCTTCATGTTTCTAGGCCTGACACTCATCCGCATGTCCCTACAATATAGGGAATTGTGACATTTCCCTTCACTTCTAATCAGTTGATTGCAACTGAAAAGCTTCCAGATAGGCCTGCAAAAGATCTGTGTAATCGTCAATATAGGCCTCATCCATCTAGTTCGCATCCAAAGCTCAATAATTCTTGAACTTCACAAGGTACCTACGAACAAGTTTGCCTCCGGCAAGCTTTCGCTCCTTGTGAAAAACAATTTGGTCAGGTTGAAGAATTTCTTCCAGCTCATCCACTTCCGGTGGATCTTCCAAAACCGGCTCAAATGGTGTCGGTCCCACATAAGGCCTCAATAGACTCACATGAAAAGCATTATGCATCTTCCAATGATTTGGGAGTACAAGGCGAAATGCAACATCATTGATCTTCTCCAAGATCTGAAAGGGTCCATAGTACCTTTTGGAAAGCTTAGGATACTTTCCCTCTTTCCCTGGCTTCTTCCGAAGGAGTGCTTCTCAAATTTCAGCAAGACCCAATCACCCTCTTTGAGTTGTACTTCCCTTCTATACTTATTTGTTGTCTTTTTATGCTTGGTTTGAGACCTCTCTATGGCTGTCCGTACCTGTGCAAATGCAGTATCCAAGTCCCTGACATACTCATTTGCTGCAAAAATCCCATTCTTCGTGCGGAGAATGGGTGGTAGTACCACCTTGCCATAGATAATCTCAAAGGGCGCCTTGCTCGTAGAAGTATGTACCGTGTTGTTGTAAGCAAACTCCACAAGTGGTAAATACTTCTCCCACTCCGATTTGCGGTCGGATACATAAGATTTCAGCAAGTCAAGGATAATTGAATTTGCTATTTCACTTTGTCCATTTGTGTGTGGATGGTAAGCTGATGAGAAGCTAAACTTTGTACCCATAGCAATCCAGGTGCTTTATGTCGGTCAAACTTGACCTTTTGACATACCCTACATTCACGCACATATGATTCAATATCCCTGTGAATATATGGCCAAAAGAAATACCTCTCCAAAGCTTGTGTTGTGGCCAAAATGCCTCTATGACCTGCATATGGAGGAGCATGGCACTCATCCATAACCTTATGACGAAGGTTCTTTACCACACACATGCGATTTTGCATCATGAGATATCCATCTTTTATGACATAAGATGGGACAGCAATACCCTCCTGCAAATCAGCCCATACATGTGCAAAATCCTCATCCAAATGATAAGTATTACGCATAACTGATAAGTCCTCATGGTATGCAATCGTAATAGCATGAACCTGTGGTCGTCTAGATAAAGCATCTGCCACCTCATGGTATGCAATCGTAATAGCATGAACCTGTGGTCGTCTAGATAAAGCATCTGCCACCACATTCTTTTTCCTTGGAGTGTGTAAAATCTGAAAATGAAACATTGAGAGGAAATTTACCCATCTCATGTGCTTCTCTGAGAGCTTACTTTGAGTCAAAAAGTATCTCAAACTTTGGTGGTCGGTTCTGACCATAAAATCAGCCCCTTGCAGATAGTGTTTCCATATTGTAAGGGCATGAATTACAGCCAACAACTCCTCCTCATAAACCTGCAAGTGGAGCTCTGCATGTTGCAAGCGTCTGCTCTCATAGGCAATGGCATGTCCTTCTTGGTTCAAAACAGCCCCTATGCAGTCCCCACATCCATCACATTCCACTGCAAAAGGTTTGTACAAATCCGGAATAATGAGTACCTCTCCCAAGATGAGAGCACTCTTCAAATTTTGAAAAGCATCCTTCTCTTCTTGTGTCCATTTAAAGATTGCTTTCTTCTTCGCTAACTCATGTAAAGGAGCGGCAAGGAAAGCAAAATGCTTAACGAACCTCCTGTAATAAGCACATAAACCAAGGAAGCTTCTCACTTCATGGACTAATTTGAGCTCTCGCCATTCTTGAATGGCTTGGATCTTCGTGGGATCCATGCGCACGCCATCCTTTGATACAATATGACCAAGATAGCGAATTTGTGCGAGGAAGAATTCACTCTTCTTTGCATTAACGAAGAGTTGATGTTGCTTAAGCTCTTCAAACACAATAGCAAGGTGCTTACGGTGTTCGGCTTCATTCTTTGAAAATAGAATAATGTCATCAAAGAAGATACGTGTGAACTTTCTATGCTTTTTGAACATCTCCATGGCGATGATGCGGGGATGGAGATTCACGATCCCTCTTTGTTCTCTCTTGAGCCACACACTCTGAATGAGTGGAAAGCTCTACACGAGAATGCATATGTCTTCCTGAAACATTGCGGGAATGAGTAGAAGATTCCTCATCCTTACTCTTCTCTTTACCTCCATCAAGCATAGCACTAGGGACTCTTGTCCGCCAGCATAAGAAACCTTTTGTGCTCTTCTTGATGCTTGTGCATGTGCATGACCATGGGCAACCATGAAGGGTGGCTTCTTGAAAGCCAAATAACCTTCAACATCAGTATACACATCACCTTTAGCTATCAATTAAGCAAGTGCATGCTCACAAGGTTTCTCAATGTCCATCTCCTTGGCAATTGCTTCAAAGGTGACTTCATGAACCGAAGCCTTTACTTTTGCTGCCAACACCCTTTGTACATGTGGGTCATTCTTCATTGTCCTAAGCTCTTCCATTTTAGCCCTTTGGCGTAGCACTTGACGCCTCAACGATTCCAAATCGGAATGCATAGAGTCATGAGTTCCTGCATCTTCACGAACTTCATTGCCTGTAGCACCTCTTGCATCCCTTGTACTCTGAAACTCACGGTCCCAAGTGTTCTCCACACTGGCAGAAATGTGGCTGTCCATGTCACTCAAATCTAGTCACTAGTTGTGATTCCAAGCCTCGGACCGTTTTCCAATGAGGGGAAAAATTTAGCTCTGATACCAATGTAATGGGAGGCGGGTACGTGCTATTGGAATTGCATTAAATGTGAACAAGATTATGAGCACTTAACGTGTCTTGAGCATAACATTCACAAAGCTGAAAATAACAGTACACCACATAAAGGGGCCAATGATAGGCTCCCCCCCCCCCTCCTCCTCCTCCCCCCCTTTAGGTTATATTACCAAAAGAGTCTGCAAGTAAAAGAGTTTGGGTGCCTGGGGATTCACCACCAGCCTGCACCTGATTGTTCCAAATACATAAGAATGAATACTTGTCAAACATGAAGAATCTCTAGGTACATCTGCCCTACACACAGGTACATCTGCCCTGTAAAAGCCTTTTCACAGGTACATCCGCCTTGCACAAGAGCAACACAATCCTCACACATACTCCGCCCTGTATAGGATGTAAATGGGTCCTTTACCCCTGTTTCCACGCGAGAAAATGATCTAGAAACCTGTATCTTCCGCGAGCAAGTGTCTCCAAAGCTTGCCTTCAACACGTGCTATGCCGGGAACCCTTGAGACACATCCATGCTCTCATATATCATTGATGTCCAACCTATTTTGAGCAATAACCAGTCCAAAACAACATCTTTCTGTCACGGGAAATCCACCTGTTAAGGGTCCAGCAGCCTTGTAGAGGTCCGTAGAGCTGTTCGGTATTGTCCAAAATGACTTTGGACACCTGTATCCAGCCTAAACTTGCAATAACCAGAAATTGAAGGTTTGAAATATACCAACCAGCCCTTTAGAAGTGTGTAGGGATCATTATCCAACCTTGTAGTAGTCGAGGAAGCAAGCAACCAGCCCTGTAGGAAGTCCAAAAGCTCCAACTAGCTCTCCAAGGGGTTGAATATATGAAAAACAAGCCCAAAGAGGCTCTTGAAGGAGGCACCTTTTTCCAGTGCCACCTCTGGGGTGTGGTGGGTACACTTGTCGGTTGACAAGTGTCCCTACTAGGTGTCCAGGTCATAGCTCTCCGTTTGTCCTGTTCCTATAAGTTTAGTTCCAACCAAATGGGAAGAGACCATAAGTTGTCCGGGCTTCATTAATTCAGGTCCAACCAAATGGGAAGAGACCATAAGTTGTCCGGGCTTCATTAATTCAGGTCCAACCAAATGCGAACTCATTATAAATTGTTCGGCCATTTATTAATGAGTGTGGACCTCCAAACCAATAAACCTTAGTAGTAAATGAAATAAGCCGTAAATTGAGTGTGGACGCACGTACTGCCTGCAAAACCCATAAGCCCATTGCTTGAGGCACTAAAGAGAAGTGCACATACGTGTCCACAAGTTGCCCAGGCATCCTTGGTCCCTCAGTCGTCACATGCCAAAATATGAGGCATTGCCCAGGTAGCAAGACAATGTCACACAAAGTAAAATAAAATCATGACATGCATCATTAATGCATTTTGCATATGTAACTTGGAGAACTACCTATCATCATTCTTGTTCTTGAAAATATTTCGTCTTCCATCATATCACACCATGTGTGCATGCCGGAATCCACATGGGCACCGCCCAAAAGTTCATAAATGTCCTGCCATGTCCTTGGACTCGTATGATCCATACACATTCCCAGGTATAATACATACATGCATCTGCATGTTTCTAGGCCTGACACACATGTGCATGTCCCTAGAATATAGGGAATTGTGACTGGAGATGTTAGAAAAGGTCTAAGAGGAGAACCTTGCGTGGGATTCATGAAGCATCCAAGAGGGATCCTAGCGATGGATCAAAAAGGATATCAAGCACCATGGGTAAATGCCAATGTTGAAGGAGCTTTGAGGAGCTCATGGATGTGCCTTACGTGGAACTCGGGAGGCCTTGGTTTTGTTGATGGAGCTTGTTAGTTCCTTGTGGAGCTCTCTTGTTTTGAAGCCAGAGTTGGAGCTTTGCGAAGCTCTTGTTTTCTTCATGGAAGGTCTTCATGCAGAATGCGAGAGGTCTTGTTGTAAAAGAAAGGGTTAAGGAATCTCATCATGCAAATCCCATCTTTCCACAACCCTAACTTCTCTTCTTTACTCCCACATCTCTATCCTTCACATCTTGGATACTTTGGAGATGGTTCCATATTTCAAGCCATGACAGGAGAAATTTCCATGGGCTATGGAATGTATGGAAACTATAGAGCAGGTATACAACCAGGTATGCGTGGAGGTTTGCGAGAGGATTTGGTTGGAGGTTTTGGATTCGCTTATGGAATACAGGGTTTGGAAGATACGGTATGGGACGAGATGCTTTGGGGAACTCTTTTTCGATTGCATGACACCCTTTGGAAAAGGCTAAGGAACGTGGTGCTGCATTGAAGTGGGGCAAGGGTCAAAAGCTTTGCGAGATGTAATGTATCCCGATTCCGGATATGAGCACAAGTTTGAACACAACGCATATTAATACACTTAAACACTCTTAGATTTTAGGATACAACACAATACAAAATGAAAGTACTCAAATGACAATACACGCACAATGAGCTGGCATGGCCGGTCCCTCCCTCAAAAAGATTTATTAATCTTGGGAGAATTGATACATAGCTTCATGGGCATGCCAAGCCAGATTCCTATGCCAATGTACATGAAAACAACAATTGCAAACAAGTGTTTTATCGATGACGACACCACAAGGAGTTGCCCTCTTTCTCTACCCTCTCATGTGCCCATATTCCCTACCATCTGCTCATCATTGACCCGCCAATCATCAATCCCTAGAGCACGTAGGACAAGAGAATACTACACATTGTAACAAAGCAGGTAATCCTGCCCTTCCTACTTGGTACTTTACACCAAGAGATGGTCTTGTAAGCTTACCAGTAGATCAAGAAGTCGTTGACAGCGGAAGTCTTCGCTGAATTTCTTCATTTTATCGCGATTCTTTGTGATGAAAGTCTTCAAGGAGGAGCGGGGAGCACTGGGACAGCTTCTCCTTTGGTTCTACAATGGATTAGAGAGCTGAAAATGATAAAATCAGCCTCCTAACGAGGAACTACAACAATAAAAGAGGGATGTTTTGATGAAAAACAGCCATTAGAAGGGTAAGAAATGAGGTAGAGTACTTGGAAACACACTTAGCAAGGTTGGTATGGCTATGGGAAGCTTGGAAATGATGAGAACTGGTGAAAAACCAGAGTTTTCAGCACTCAAAAGTTCCCTTGAAGCTCAAACTTGTAAATGGAGTGAGAGAGAAGACTTTTCTAATAAAGGAAGTGAATGGGGTCCAATATTTGAGTGACACATGGTTGGTTTCTCTCTTTGTACAAAGGGGATAAGGTTGGGCTCCTGGACATTGAGTTATGACCGCCTCCGGACATCAGTGAGTGTGTACACACGGTTGGTCATAATTTATAAGTGATTTTGGTCACCCACATTTAAATGAAATGTGAACACACTCACTTATAAACGAATACACTATACTAAGGCCAATTTGGTCAATATTTACCACTTGTCCACATGCCGCATAACCATGTCAACAGATAGTTTCACACACACGGTTCACGGGCGGGCGTCCCCTGACCCGGAACTACACATAGTTCACGCAAGCATGAAAACAACATGCAAATTCATTTGCAGGCAAGCACATATAGATGTGATGCAATACACCTTGGCATGGACAATCCCCATTCATGAAACCATATCACACGGGCGTTTCCGGCAAGTACACAAGGTACAAGACTCAACAGAAAGCCATGTCTACCAAATATTCCAGGCATGAAGTTAAGTTTGAACTTTTTGTCTAATGTAGTGGTAATTAATTTCAAGTTTCTGTCATGGGCTAGATTTGTTAATGCGTTTTAGTGGTTTTAATCAAACTTTGGTTAGTAATTGTTTTGAAAAAGTTCTTATTTTCTTTTTAATCAAATGATTAATTTTATAGTCGTTTCTCTATTTTATTTTTAGTTTAACTTAAAAAAGTGTATGTTTCTTTTCTTCGTAGTTATTTATTTATTTTTATTTTTATTTAAATAATCATCTTGGAATGCTTTTGTTCTTGTCAATGGATTCCTCTTATATGATTTATTTATTTATTTATTGCTCCATCCCTTCGTCTCTCTGTCCTCTTAATTCGTAAGTTCAGATATTTCTGGTCTTATGAAGATATATATGATGTACACATAGGCACAAGTCCCTCGGAAAGCCATGTGACACTCACACAACAGTCTAGAACTAATACTCCCTAGGACTCCTAGTGGAGCACTTACAAACCCAACATTTACCT